>Ga0136641_1000076_pt1 | contig 38652 bp, 52 predicted proteins | sample EliLak1302023Y_FD_115312 | JGI IMG/M metagenome (GOLD analysis project Ga0136641, IMG submission 115312) | Freshwater microbial communities from Elizabeth Lake, Yosemite National Park, California, USA - 13020-23Y | ecosystem: Environmental > Aquatic > Freshwater > Lake ...
CAGGAACCTGCCCAGGAACCTGCCCAGGAACCTGCCCAGGAACCTGCCCAGGAACCTGCCCAGGAAGCTACAAAGACCACGGTAATTGATGAACTCAAGGCACCCATTGAAGAAATTACACCGAAGCTCAAGGAAATTATTGCTCATCAGGATGATTTTAAGAATCAAAATAACAGTGAGGATAAAAAGAAAATCAGAGAGGAATTTGAACAAATAAAAAAGGATGCAATTGTACTTCAAGAGAAAATAAACGAAATAATGACAGAAAAAGGTGGTGATTTAGTTTTTACTGATGTTGTCAAAGAACACTATAAGGATTACGCTGATTATCTTGATAAATTGGGTCTGCTTGACACAGGCGATGAAGAAAGTGTTGAGGATAAAGAGGAGCCTGCTAAGACCGAGGAGCCTGCCAAGACCGAGGAGCCTGCTAAGACCGAGGAGCCTGCTAAGACCGAGGAGCCTGCCAAGACCGAGGAGCCTGCTACGACTGAGGAGCCTGCTAAGACCGAGGAGCCTGCTACGACTGAGGAGCCTGCTAAGACCGAGGAGCCTGTCAAGACCGAGGAGCCTGCTAAGACTGAGGAGCCTGCTAAGACCGAGGAGCCTGTCAAGACCGAGGAGCCTGTCAAGACCGAGGAGCCTGCCACGAATGTAGAAGAAAAAAAACAAGAAGGTGGTAAGAAGACACGGACCCGTCGCTCATCCAGAAAGCAGCGTCGCACGCAGCGCAAATCAACGAGAAAGGTTTAAAATATGCTTGTACTGATACTTCCAATTCTCTGGAAGACGTAACCTGTACCAACGCTCTTCAAGAGGTAAAAAAACGCCAACTGAATGTACATCAAACCCCAATTCTTGTGCTATACCTGCCGCCAGTGCTAGCACAAGAAATTTCTGCGACATGCCCTTGTCATCTGAAATAATCTGCCAGAAGGTATTTTGACAAAAGAAATCCACAAGTTCAGGCAGATATCCCTCTTTTTGTATTTCAAATCCTATTTCTGTGGTATCCCAGTCATCCATCCAACGACTTAAGTTCTTTTCTAGAGAGCACAAATAATCAAGAAACTCTTCTTCATCTATGTGATTTTTCAGTTCAGCTACACGATACAAGGGTGCATTGCGTCCCATGGAAACCTGATCTAAGGTAGCCAGTCGCCAAATGTCCTCCAAGATATCATGATTTTGTAACTTAAAATTACATATACGCCGCCATGAGCGTAAGACAGGCAAGCGCCATTCACTAGGCACTACAAAACGAGCCGAGCGAATCGTAAATTCATGTAGATCATAGCGATCAAATCGTAAGGGACGCAACTGCCCTCTAATTTTCGCAATAAAACTCGTCGCATTTAATATTTCCCGCGAGCTCCATCCGAGTCCTTTTCTCTCGGACCAGGCTAGTAAATCGCCATACTCTACAGCAGGCGGATCCGCGGTTTTCTCTGAAAAAAAGTAATACAGTATGGCTTGTAACTCATCCTTCCATTCTAACCAGAATGCCCTATCCTCTGCGAAGACACGTAAGGTAAATAAGAGACGCTCGGATACTGGATCTGTATATTGATCCTTAAAACGCAAACTAATGTATCTGCGTGTCCATCCTCGGAGGAATCCATAGAATTCCCGCACTAAATCCGCCTTTCGTGTCCATTTAGGCGGAAACCAGATGCCACTCTGAGACGATAATGAACCTCTCTCCATCATCGCCATATCCATCCATTTTAGAAGCCCCTTCTCTCTCAATACCTCATAACTTGCTCCATCTAGACCACTGACCACAGATTCTAAAGAGGGCACACCCTCACCGAGCTCAGCATCACTCAAACAGTATCGTGCAAGCCCATGAAAGAGTAGGTGTTTGTTCGGAATCTCACGCACAAAACGACTCAAGTCGCGCTCATTCTTTACATAAGATATATGTAATAGTTTCCGCGCGCGGGTAAGAGCAACATAGAAGAGACGACGTTCACACACGATATCCTCCTTTTTCTTACTTGCGGGAAACACATCATCATTACAATGTAATAAAAATACGACATCCCATTCAAGTCCCTTACTTGCATGTAGGGTTGTCAAATGGATTTTCTCGATATGTTCTTTCTCCTTCACTGGACTGGGTGTGTCACGTAGCGAGTAGGGAATCGCCTTGGACAGAAGTTCCTCTTCAATTCTGTACAGATCCATATTTGTGCGGCTGAGCACCGCGATCGTCATTTCAGGATTCTCTTGTTGAAACTCTTGAATAGTCTTAACAATCCATCGCGTTTCGTCACACATACGCCAAAAGAAACGGACCTCAGGGCGCTCGCCCTTATTAAGACCAGTACCCCGCATCTCTTGTTTCCATTCTAAGGTTGGTATGTACTGCATCACACTATTTGCACAGGCAATGATAGCTTCGGTAGATCTGTAATTCACTCGCAGTTGATCATCAACAAGACCAGTTAAACCCTTCTCCAAGCGCAAGATATACTCTACATTACTACCACGCCAGGTGTAAATGTTCTGTGCATCATCGCCTACTACGATTAAACGAGCCCCAGGGTGACGCATGACCTGAATCATGGTCCACTGCGCTTCATTAATATCTTGAAACTCATCAACAAAAATGTAGCGGAGTTTACTGACCCACTTTCGCCCACTAGTGGTCAACAACCATTTAATACCCATGGTGACAAGTTCATCGACAAAATAAAGCGCCTGAAGCTTTGAGGGCTCATAGACTTGCAGAAGATTTCGTGCGAGTCCATGAAAGGTACCCGACCACACATTTGTTCGTCCGATGAGTCCTTCGATCCTATGTAACATCTCATTTGCGGCATTTCTGGAAAAGGTCATAATCACAATACTTTCAGGTTTTACACCACAATTGCATATTAACCAGGCAACGCGCGATGTCAACGTAGTTGTCTTCCCTGAGCCTGCCGCCGCGATAATGCGCTGATGAACATCGGGCGGTCTACAGACTGCTACTGCTTGCTCATCATTGAGTATGAGGTTTTTGCCAGGGAATGTAAATTCCATTGTCTTTACATAGTTTCTACCCTTAAGGCAGAATGGAACACTTTAATTACAAGAGTCAGCAGGTGCATTCAGTAATGGTCAACGGCAAGGTGGTTCACAATGAGAAGAATGTGTCAATTACGAATGGTAAGGGAACAAAGTCCGTGATTGTGACAGAAAATGGGAAAACAAGAAAGGCAGAGAAATCACTCAATAAGAATGAGCTACGTTGCATACGTAAGCACCAATATGTACCCGGTCTCTTTAGTGATTGCATAAAGAATGTGCGTCTTCCCAAGAAGAATACAAGAAAATCACACAATAAGAAGACTCGCTCCAGAAAATGATTGAATGGTTTTTAATCATAGGAATTATTTTCATTATTTTAATCGTATTTTACAAACAGGCAAATGAGGAATTTACTATTTTACAGTTGGAAGGGACGCAACTTGCCACTCTTACAACTGTACTGAGTGAAAAAAATCCGATCGTCATAAAACAGATACAAATCCCACCCTTTTTTACACCTGAAGCTATTCAGCAAAATAAACGTATTCAGTCCTTTCCACTCGCTCAGCAGAAGACTTTGATTGATGCCTTGACCACCCCGAGTATACAGACAACACCCGAATCATCAGCGATTCTAGCCAGAGAGTCTGGACTTCAGGTTTGGGCTGAACATACCTGGTTTCCTTATTTGACCAATTGGTGGTTTTTACATACAATGAAGACGTCTGCTAACTGTGGCGAACACGGTTTGATGAAAACCACGGCGCCGTCTACCGTGATTTTACCAACTTCCAATACGCTTGATATATATATTATGACAGGTTCACAGGAAAAGTATTTTCCGTCGAAATGGCAAGGCAAGTTCCCTGAAACATTCACGGTGCTTGATACTCCACTCGTTGGACAGGTGAAATATATGGTAATCAAGGTCAAGGCTGGTAATGCGCTGTGTTTACCTGCACATTGGTTTTATTCAATCCGTTCATCCGATTCATCAAAGCCGATCCTGTGGTGTTTACTTGAATGCCACCATCCCTTGAGTGCCTTAGCTGCGTGAATCACAGAATAAGCTCACCCTTGCCATGGACCACCATTTACACTATACCATAATAAATTATTAACCGTATCAACAGCTACATCTAGTATCAATTCGTTAGTTTGAAATGTTGTAAGATCTAAAAATTGAGGATTTTCTACACAGTATGTAGGCAATGAGCGTAGACTCCAAAATAGACGAAGAGATTGACGATGTAGACATTGAAGATTTATGTAGTTCACTACGTAAATCGTCCATGGAAGTTGTAAACCTTTATAATGACACCTTTGTACAAATGCGAGCCTTTAAGAAAAAACTTAAGGATCAAGAAGCAGCCACGTATTCACTCAACACGATGCCACTCAAGGCGAAACCGCACACAAAGCTCTGGCTGAAGAAAAATAAGTTGTATCGTGAAATTTCCTTTCAAGAGTTCTTTGGATTCATTTGCGAGGAGTTAGCCAAGGAGGATCGTCTAGACTTATCAAAGAGAACTGTTACACCTTCTGAAGACATTGCTAATCTCTTTGGGGTCACTTCTGAGCAACCCATTCATATTCTTGACTTTATTGAACGAACTCCCGAGCTCTTTTACTAAACTACAGTAGATGGAGTACACCGCGGGACTTTTTTTGTTCTATATCATATTGGTGGCGAAGTATTTTGATAAAATGTTAAGTTGTGACTTTCAACGTTTCATGGAGACAAATATCTTAGCCAAGCATGCCGTGGCATTTATCTCTGCATTCTATGTCATTGTTCTAACGGAGACTGACAAGGAAAACTCTGATAAGACCATGCTGGATTACTTTTTAACCACCCTGGTCATATATGGAATTTTTGTCTTATCGACAAAGGCAAAGGCGCAATTCGTGTTCCCCATGCTTCTGCTTCTTCTCGTAGATCAGTTGCTCAAGGTGTACATGGAGACAAGAGAGAAGAAGGCGAAGAAAGATAACAAGAAGGAAGAGGATCATTCTGAATTATCAACCAGTACACTTGAGACTATTCGGACGCTCCTTGGATACGGCATATTTGGATTTATCACGGTGGGTTTCTTATCATATTATTTTAGACAGAGAGCCGAATTCGGCGCGAATTTCTCCACGTCGAAGTTCTTACTCGGTACATTCAAATGCAAAATGCCGAACGCCAATTAAAAATTGAGTGATTTACCTCTGCGTCCATAGGGTAATGGAAACACTCAACGAGGAACAAGTAAAAGCATTTCAAGCAATCCAGTCAGGAAAATCTATTTTCCTCACCGGTCCTGGTGGTACAGGAAAATCCTATCTTATTCGGCAAATCTATGAAAGGATTCCCTACACTTCAGTCACAGCCATGACAGGCTGCGCTGCGCTCTTGATCGGCAAATTTGCTAAAACACTTCACTCGTGGAGCGGCATAGGTTTAGGTCGTGACCCACCATACAAGACGTGTGCAATTATTCGCCGTTCAAGAAAGACTCTTATGCGATGGCTGGAAACAAAAGTTCTCATAATTGACGAGGTCAGTATGATGACTTCCGAACTTTTAGAGAAGTTAGATGAGGTTGCCCGTCTTATATTGAAATGTGATAAGCCGATGGGTGGTCTTCAGATTGTCTTTGTAGGGGATTTCTATCAGTTGCCTCCCGTTTTCAAGGCGGAAGATGGCGGTGTAAAATTTATCTTTGAATCGCCACTTTGGTCGCAGATTATACAAGAGACTATTGAGCTCAAGCAAATAGTTCGGCAATCTGATCCTATCTTTCAGAAAATTCTAAATGAGGCACGTGTGGGTCAATTAAGTCCCGAATCGATTGAAACCTTGAAGGCAAGGCAGAATCTACCCTGGAATAAGCTCACTATCAAGCCGACACTCTTATTTAGTCGTCGAGCTGAAGTTGATATTGTCAATGAGCGTAATCTGAAGGCTCTCGGCGGTGAACGTCGGGTATTTGAGGTTGAAACTACCTATGGTGCCGACCATGTAGTGAACGATGTACCGAAACCTGAGATACAACGGGCTATCGATAATCTCGATAAAAATGCACCCTACAAGAAACAGCTTGTTCTGGCAGTTGGTGCTCAAGTGATGCTTTTAAAGAACAAACATGAGTTGAATGGTTTGATGAATGGTAGTCGCGGTGTGGTCACTAGTTTTGATCCCCTTACGGGAGAACCAAATGTAAAATTCCTTTCAGGTATTGTTATTGCTATCGGAAGAGAAACATGGGAATCGGAAGAATACAATGGTCTGAAGCGAAAGCAGATTCCTCTAAATTTGGCGTATGCGGTGACGATTCATAAGTCTCAGGGTGCCACCCTAGACTTGGCTTTGATCGACATTGGGCGATCTACCTTTGAGTGTGGACAAGCCTACGTTGCTCTCAGTCGGGTCAAGTCATTGGACTCACTTTATATCTGGAATTTTGAACCAAGCGAGATACGAGCGAATAAGAAAGTAGTAGAGTTTTATTCAAAATAACATGAAAAAAAAATTGAATGAAGGCTTGAGGAGATTTTGGGTGTTCGTTCAAATGGCTGAAGGCAATCCCGATCTCGCGCAGTATACGCTGGCTGAGTTGGAGGAGTTTTATGAGGATGTCAACTATGAGAGGACACACTTCTACAGACATCGCAAGGGACAGGCGATTCATCTGGGAGAACTCAATTCTATGCATATCTATGCGAAGTCAATCTCTGATGAAATTGACTTTCGGAAGAGTCAGATGACCGATGAGATGCTATGTGAGTATTACCATGGTTCTCAAGGTCTACAAAATATCTGTCGCGAGTGTGCCACAGATACCAAGACAACCGATCTCGCAGATGATTCTGCTGTGCAAGATTCTGTCACTCAGACTGAGCCTACAACCATGAATGTCGAAAAGACCTCTCTTGACTAATGGAGTATAAGAAAGTAATAGAGTTTTATTCAAAGTAACATCAAAATTTGAAAGGTTTTTTACAAGTTTCCAAATCCGTACAAATGTCCCGAGTAATCTCCGCTAAAAATATGCAGCCAAACATGCAGATGGCGATTCAATCATCACCGACGTTGAAATCTAAGAGAAAGACATCAGCAGCAAGTCAAGCGGAAGCGGAGGCGCCTCCGACACTAGAACTCGCCACGACGACAGCCGCTACTCTAAGTGACTCTACTGTCACAGTTACGACGACAATCACTCTTCCCTCAACAACGGAAACGGTGGTTGCCGCGACCTCCTGTCTCCCCGAGCCGTTACTGACAGAGAATGAGGACCGTTTTGTTATTTTCCCCATCAAGTACCCTGATATTTGGGAGAAGTACAAGCAGCACATGGCTGTCTTCTGGACTCCCGAGGAGATTGATCTGTCTAAGGATACCAAGGATTGGACGGAGAAGCTCAATGAGAATGAACGCTACTTTATTAAGAATATCCTCGGTTTCTTTGCTGGTTCTGACGGTATTGTTATGGAGAATTTGGCGGCGCGTTTTACACGCGAGGTGCAGGTTCCAGAGGCGAAGTTCTTCTACAATTGCCAGAACCTGCTGGAGGCGGTTCACTCAGAGACGTATAGTCTGCTGATTGACACCTACATCACGGACAAGCAGGAGAAGTCTGACTTGCTGCGCGCTATTGAGACGATTCCCTGTGTAAAGAACAAGGCTGACTGGGCGCTCGCGTGGATAGACAATAAGGAGGCGGATTTCGCCACGCGCCTCATCGGTTTCGCGGCAGTTGAGGGTATCTTCTTCAGTGGTGCCTTTTGCGCCATCTTCTGGCTCAAGCAGCGCGGCGTCATGCCAGGTCTCACGCTGTCAAACGAGTTTATCGCTCGTGATGAGGGACTTCACACTGATTTCGCCTGTCTCTTGTACAGCAAGATTGTGAATCGTCTGCCCAAGCAGAAGGTTCACAAGATCATTCGCGATGCGGTGAAGATTGAGAAGAAGTTTATTACCAAGTCGTTACCGTGTGACCTGATCGGCATGAATTCTAAGCTCATGTCGCAGTACATTGAGTTCGTGGCAGATCGTCTCTTGCTGCAGTTGGGCTACCCCAAGGCGTACAATTCGGCGAATCCGTTCTCCTTTATGGAGCGTATTTCACTGGAGAACAAGGACAACTTCTTTGAGAAGCGGGTGAGCACGTATGCAAAGGCGGCAGTGGGCAAGGACCGTGAGGAGATGAAGTTCTCAATGAGCAGTGACTTTTAGAGATCTACTGAAACGGGTTGATGATCACTGTAAGGTACTTCTTGATACACATGAACCTTTTTTACCGTTAAGCCCCCGCCAGGTAGTCCAACCACATGGTCGAGTTGTTCCTTTGTACCCCAGAATGTAATATCATAATCATCGTAGAGTTTGTGAAAATAGCTAAACTCTTCTTGATTGAAATCGCCGACGGCAACTGATTCACCAGGCAACCCTTGCATAAAATCGTACATAATCTTTTCTTGTTGTCTTCGTATCTTTAGATACGACACACACCAATACTCCTTGACTTTCGTGAAATCTGATTGTAAATGCGTATTCAAAATATTGAGTGGCTTCCCTTCATGCATGACTGTAAGACCAAAGAAACCCTTCTGCACAAGTATCTCTACCAAGAAATCACTGACACCGAAAGGTTTGAAGGGTAGCTCTCGCAGAATCTTCACTCCAGGTCGTACAAGTATACAGAGACCGCTGCCTGAGGCAAACCATGGAGTGAAATAACTTAGAAGACATTGATTCTGAGGAAAAAACACGGACCATCCTATGCTCTGTGCCTTTTCGGAAATTACTTCACGCTGTGAATTGGAAAATACTTCTTGTAAACAAACAATATCTGCACCACTTTTGCAGAGAATCCACATCATTGATTCGTGTATGCGACAAAACGTCCACGGGATTCCGTATATATTATAAGAGAGAATCCTTAGAGGCATCCTACTAAGACTAGCTGTTAACTTCATCTTATCAATCCGCATTTATGCTCAGAAAGGATTTGTGGGCTCTAAGGCACCCGCCATTAAGATAGACAGAATAGGTGCCTCGATGCGAATAACAGGAATTCTCTTATCTTCAATACCTAACTTATAGGCAGCAGCCCATCTATGGTGTCCATCGATGATGTAGTTATCTTCAGAAATGATAATGGGTGAGGCATAAATGGGCGACCCGTCGGGATTTTTTCCCACCTCAACGAGTCCTGTCTCAGGATCCATTCCTTTTGCCGCACCTTCTGCGCGTGATTGTCTAATTTCCCCCTGAGCAGGTATAAGGTCGCTCATCCTTGCCGTTTCATTCGTATAGCTTATTTGAAATTGTCTTTGAATACGATGTAAGAAACTCTTCGGGTCATCAAGGCTCGGCATTAGAATTCGGGGGACTCCAAGTCCAGCTTCACAAATTGCTTTATGATCTGTTCTGCAGAAATCATCTTCTGGCTCCTTGTCCTTAAGTTTCAAAACGCCTACATTTGCTTTTTCTGCCCAATATTTCGCGTAAGACTGTACTTTAGGATCAAGGCACACAGGATGAAAAAGTCCTGTTCCGTAGGTCATTGCAGGACAAAATGCCAGAGCAATTGCTGCTGCAGACTTAACGAGGGCATCAGGTTTCTGAACCTTCGTATTGGGTGTCGAGCAGGGGACACCAATAAGTTTGGGCGCTGACGTTACAACTGCTGAATTCTTCGGTTCTCTAGGACAGTAAACTGGACCTGATTTAGATGAGCTGGTAGGGAAAGGGAATGAATAAGGTGTCTTTGCACCGAAACGAGAAACATCAAGGTTTACACCAGAAAAATACTTTTTCAATTCAGGATCTTTCTTAACCATTGACACAGGATCAATCTTAAGTTGAAATAACAGTACGATAAGTCTACCAATTATTTTCTTAATATTGACTCTCTTTGTCGATACTTTTCTCGTTGAGCGAGACACTGATATTGTCAAAGGACCACGGGTAATTCTGTTTTTTCTTGAAACATAATACTTGTATTTATTTGCAGAGGGTTTCCTCGGAGGGAGAGCACGATAGGTGAGTCTCTTTTGCCGAGCCGCTTCTTTTCTGGCAATATTTCTCTGACCACGCGTATTCGCAGGCATCTACTCTATTTCGTTATTTTAGTGTTTAATGCCGAAGACATGTAATAAAAATTGACCAGTGTTAGCATGATGTTCACAGCAGAATGTTGCCGAAACAGATTCAAGGTCTCTACTTCCTCGTTGATAAGGAGAAGAATGTGTTTAGTTACGAGAAGGATGGAAAGGATCCCATTCTTCTTGGAACCTATGATGCTGAGAAGGATCGTGTAAATCTGAAGGCAGATTGGCGAGCCTTATATCAGGCGCGACTGGAATCTTACAGGGCAACGGAAAAGCCGCGCAGTCGTGTTCCTGGTGCAGCCACTCAGTAAAAATTGATGATACTTTATAACTGCATAGTAAACACGATGGATGATAAACCCACAACGTCTAAGCTGAGAATCATTGATGTGGAACGCAAGTTTGCGGCTCAAATCAGTGATGTCTGGACTGACATGAAAGTACATTTAGAAAAGAAGATCAGGACTACCAAGAACCGTAAGAACCAGACCCTCCAGTCTGACGATTTCTCTGCCCCAACAAATACTGCATGCGCTCAAAATCACTCTTAAATTTGTACGTATTACCTGTTACCGTTGCATTATTCGCCGTATCATATGCCTTTTTTTGTTCATAGACTGAATTCGCAGCATTTTGCATCGCTGGAGTCCCATAAACAAAGATTGTGCTAACTCTAACGTGACAGCCTTGAGAGCTCATTCTATCTAAGTACCTGTTTTTAGTCGGGTGGCACAGATGACCAATTCTTTGTAGGGTACACCCTCGAATGTAAAAATTGTCCCTGTTTATATTGTGCGAGTTCTGCAGAGTTTACATATTGGTAATAAAAGAGTGATTTGTTACCAGCATGCCGTAGCGTGCTTATATTACTATTATAACTCTGTACAGTATTAAATGTATTCCAGGCATCTTTGTAGATGCGAAATTGTGCAGGTGACATACCCCTGAACCCGCTTAAATCAAAGCAGGCATAGACTCCAGTTTCAAACGGAACTGTATTGACGCTCATTCTAATAAGGAACTAGCCAAAAACCTTTTGATTTTATGATACGTTCTTTGTTTTGACCAACGATGAAATTAAAATGTAAGAGATGGGGAGAAGCCAATATTTTCCAATAATCTTTACCTAAGAATAAACCGTTAGGATACAAATCTCGGCTCAGAGTCTTGTACTGAATCTCGCCGCCACTCAAGGCAATTTTCTTCTGTATATATTCCTGATCATTGTTTTCTGTACATGATTTCCAGAGTGTATCATCATGTCTTACCATGGCTAAAAGCTTATCCTTGGTTATTTCATTTTTATAGAAGGCAATGACACCTGTACAGATATTTGTGCATGTTCCGTTAAAGCCAGTGCATACGTAGTGTTCACCGTGTTCGTCGCATTGAAACCAGAGATAGCTCTCAGGTGACAGAATTTTCTCCAAGTAGGGTACAGGATCACGAAACAGAACAATGTCTGAATCAAGGTACAGGTAGCGAGTATAATCCTTATCCAGCATCCAGCTATAGACACTGAGTTTTTCTCTCGTAATACGATTGAAGTCGCGTGAACCGTAAGATGACACCTTAGTTGCATCACCCTGTAGATGTAAATCGACAGACGGCAATAGAACAGAGGGAATATTTGCAATCGTTTGGAAGAAACGATGTGATTCTTTGTCGAGGCAAACAATGAAGAGCTTCCAAGGCACATTTATACGTTGACAGTGTAGCCAGAGATTCCAAGTCATGAATTTATATCCATTACTTGTTACCGTAAATACAACAGTACTCATTCTAATAGTTTAGAACAGTGACCATTTAGGTACATCCAAACTTATTACATTTCCTTCATCTTGAATGGCATAACTTGTAAGATAAAGAAAACGACCTACATTGCTAGAAAATGTGAGAACGAGATTGGGAATTCGTTGCATAATATGAAGTTCTGTAAGAAATTGGTAGAAAAGCGATACACGTTTCTCCTGTGGAAGATGACTAAATACCCCTTGGTCGTGTCCTTGCATAGTATAATCTGAAGGTTCTTCTAGTGTAGTTACAGACCACGAAGGATCCCCTCTACTCACCAACTCATTGTATAATGATATATTATCTGTCATGACAAAAATGTTCAATTCGTTCTTTTTTATCTTATTTTGAATCGTGCGTAATGCCTGTATATATTCGCTAATTTCGATTGTTTTCATTTCTCCTGTTGTTATTTTATCTCCACTTCTTATATGTACCCCTACATCAAACCGCGTACGTTCAATGCCCTTTTCACGGATTAGAGACATTATTTTTTCTTGGGCAAATGAATTAAATGAAAAAACCCCTTGTGCGGCTTTTTTCATTCTCGAGAAGGGCATGGCTGACAAGGAATGGTTATTTACAATTGTTTTGTAATCAATACGTTTTGCATCTTTCGGGATGTCTTTTAAATATTTGATCAAACTATTCTCATTTAAAATTCCCTGAAACATCGAAAATGTGTCAGAGATGCAATTTGGCTTATCATATACATAGAGTAAATCTACATTTTTCTCACAGTAAAGATAAGAATAAAAGAATTGAAGAAAATTAGAACAAATACCCCCCTGTGTAGGTTGAAAATACTGTGGAATAGAAAGTGTCGTGTGCTTCGTCTTTACAGGGAAGCCCCGTGTGGGATTTGACCACGAACTCATATCTTAGAGAACGCATTCCTTTTCCTTGCTTTTAGCGCGTAGAGTGCCACAAAATTTTCAAGTAAGCCGAAGAATATGATTTCAATTTTTTCGGAAAAATTGGCTGTCGGCGGCAGCGAGACGAGTTTCACTTCCAATGTGTGATAATTGCAAGCATGTTTTAAAGGGCTACAAGATAAAGCATGATATATCATCATGCCCACTCTTTCAACTAAGTTATTGTGGAATTTGTGCAAAGCGCGGGCACTTTACCCTTGAGTGTCCAGATGATGAGGTACTTGAGTTTCGGCAAGCTACCTTTATGGAACAACTCATTCCTCCCTCACTTCTTGATGCTTATAAAATCGAGACGCAGACGCCTCTTTTATCACGCCAGGAGCCGAGGCAGTTACATGAACCTGTACTTGAAGTCTCACGAAAGGCAGAAGCGGTGCGTAGTATCTTATTTGCCTATAATCGCCCTTGTAAGACAAACGGTAGGGAAGCGGCAGAAGAGAATGAGGCACAACTTGAAAAGTTGGCTCACGAGCTCAAGAGAAAACTTGTCTACAGAGTAGATGAAACGACAAACAAGAAAAAGTCGCGGACGTTCAAAGTCACGGCGCAATAGACGTAGTCGTAGACAGAAGCAAAGAGGTGGGGGGTCCTTGCCGATCCCACGCAATTCAGTTGCCATCATGAGCTTGGATCCGAAGGATATTTATGGAGTTCCGGTCGTTGTGTCAAAGGAGGTTGCCGAGGAGCAGATCTTAAATAAGTAGCTCTCAGCAAAAAATTGATTTTTTGTGTACTTATCAGGTAGGTATTCAAAATGCCAAATCAAAAGGGAGGAAAAAATTATAAGAAGTCCAAGCACGTTTCTGCTGGATTGAAGCCAGTGATGATTGATCGGCAGCCCGATCAAATGTATGGGCGTATTATTCGCAATCTCGGTCAGTGCCGTCTTCTGGTGTATTGTAATGATAATCGAACGCGGATGTGTCACATTCGGGGTTCAATGCGCAAGAAGGTCTGGCTGACCTTGGGAGACATGGTCCTGATTTCCAAGCGGGAATTCGAGAAGGCACCTGAAGTCGGTACAAATGAACTCGAAAATGGTGATATTGTTGCAAAGTATGATCCTGATCTTCTCGCTGTACTGAGGAAGTTGCCCGATATAAATAAGCGGCTGTTCATGCGGCTGGAGACAATGGATGGAAAAGTTCTCGAGGAGATTGGACTAAGGAACGAAAATGATCTGCCTGATCCAGAGGATGAGGTCAACGAGGATGGAATTATCTTTGATGAAGATCTAGAGGAGGGTGATGAAGAGAAGGAAATCAACATTGATGATATCTAATGCGCGAAAATACTGATAAAATGAAAGATACTTAAATTAGGATATGTCGAATACGCTGCCTTCGGCAAACGAGCAGCCTTCATACATGTTAATGGTAGGAGGAGCCATGCCTTCTCCCACCTACCAATATGCGCCTGCCGATTTTTTAGATGCAGAGGAAACACGACCAACTGAACTTATTCTCGATCCCACAGGCTATGGTCTCACAAATCCCTACACCACACTTGCCGCAAATACCTTATCAAAGCATTTACAAGAGGTAAAAGAATTACAGCAACCACCTGCACTGATTACAAATAATTGGAAGCGCAAACTTCGCGAATTTATCTTAACGAAGCATGAAGATCTTTTTTCATTTCTTACCAAGAGTATTCCTGATTCATCGCCCCTTGTGCGCGTTGATACGTTTATGAAGCGCTTTGGTCGCCCTGACTTTCAGCCGAATGGTATACGTGAGAAACTCATTGATTTATCGGGTGAAGGTGTATCCTACATGGAGTCTCTTGACGCCGAGTTGAAATTACTTGGTGGTTCTTCATATTCTGAAGTTGTCAATCAAACTAAGTATATAATGGACAAATATAAAGAAACAGGTGAGGAAATCATCCGTGTGGAAGCGACACTTCGTACTAAATTAGATATACTGGATAAGGTGCAGCAAAGACTTGTCGGTTTCATGGAATTAAAGCAGACACCCGAATTTTTTCCGCTTTTAGAATCTATAAAGGATTATTTAAATTCTATCTACGAGGACAATAAAATAGAAGAGAGCTACAAGGAACTCGTGAAACTGTATAAGAAACTGTTCTTCTTACGTGAATCTATGCAGTTCTTCTGGATTTTCGAGTCCGCTCAGAGAGAACCTCTATGTGCAATATGCTTTCAAGATCCTATTCAGTATGCTTTGGCACCCTGTGGTCACACATTCTGTCAGAATTGCTGTAAAAAACAAATGATGCAATGTTACATTTGTAGAAACTCTGTGAGGGAGCGTATTAAACTCTATTTCGGCTAATTATAAAATATCTCACTAAATAATATACAATTGAACGTGGCTTGATTATGCTCTTGCATTCTGTAATAATTGGAATTGTATTATATTTTATTATGACTCTCGGCTTGCAGCAACAGACTGCTGTGGCTGAAAACAGAAGTATTTTAATTGCCGCCTCTGTCTTAATTTATATCATAGTATTTGGTCATGGCTTGCCTGTAAAAATCAATAAATTAATCTAAATAAGCCGAATCTTGTATGAACCAGGCTTTAGAAATTGGGTATGTAAATTGGCAGCTGCCTTAGCATCTAACTCATAGACACGAATCGCCTTCTCAATGACCTTTCGTGCGTATGATAACCAGAGACAATGTAAAATATAACGTCCCTCTTCTTCTCTGTCATCGTCGTTTTGATCGTCCATGTTACCTTAGGATCAATCGTTTTCAGCCTCAAATTTTGTACACAGTTTATGTGTTTCAATAAATCCGCCTACAAAGACTCCCTTGAAAAAAACCATGGGAAAGGTGCGATGGGGTTTACCTATACATTCTTGAATAAACTTCAGAAACTCTTCTTTCTGCACCTCATTCGCGAGGAAGCCTTCCGCGTTGAAGTAAGTGGCGTCAGGTATTAACTCTTTTACCATGGCACAATACTTACAATTATCCTTTGTATATACGAAGAAACCGTCAAGAGTAGGTGCTGGAAACATTCTACCTAGGGAGAGGTCAAAATTTGAATCGGAATTACTTAGTTTTATAGCTAGAAGATTGACTATGTCAGTTCAGGCACAAAATCAGGTACAGGTTACGTTTGATGGCACACCCACTGTCTCGGCAGCAGCGACAAATCCAGTGGAGGCAGCCACTGAAGTTCAGCAGTTGTCAGCAGTGATCAAGGGCTGGAAGGAGCTTCACAGTGAAACCTCTGCCATGAAGGAGCAGCTTCGTGAGAAGACAAAGCGACTGAAGGCGATGGAGGAGATGATTCTCCGGATCATGAAGAAGAACAACATTGGTGCGCTTGATCTAGCGAGTACGGGTGGACGACTCCTCTACCGAAAGACAAATTCGAAGGCATCCCTTGCCCCGAAGACGCTTCAGTTGCTTTTGACTGAGCATCTGAAGTCGGACCAGAAGGCAGCTGAGGCAATGAAGTATATTACGGAACATCGGGAGACGAAGGCGAGAGAGTCGCTCCTCTATGAAAAAGAAGTAGAGTAAAGTAGAATGGCTCTCCTTAACTCTGCTTGCAAGGCTGCTGTAGAAGGCTTCGTTTCCCAGGATGCCTCGGACCCTGGAAAGAAGCGTCAGATTTACACTGATTTTTTGGCTGTCCTGCTGGCGTTGATCTTGTCACTCTTGATCTTGTCCTTTGTCGGTAAGCTTCTGTGGAACAGCGTACTGGTTGACTTATTCACGTTCCTGAAGCCTGCCCGTTCTTTCTGGCAGATCTTGGGACTCATGATCTTCGTCTCTCTGATCAACCCGTAAATTACATAACTTCCTCAATCACCTTCATTCCTTTTTGGTATGGAAATGATTGTCCTGTAACGTTACCTGATTCTTTGTTCGGACCCGTTATTAATGAAAAAACAATGTCTCTGTTGACTCGTTTCGTGCGAGCATAGACAATGAGTACAGCGGATCTCTTAGACCGGTGCTGATTTTAAATGAGCGTTTTCATTAACTTCTTTTTCAATAATATCAACTCTTAAACTATAAATATTATTTTCAACTAGCCGTTTGTCAATTACTTTAACTTGAGATGGAACGTGTAGTTTTACTTTATCTTTAATATCTTTTGGAACATAACCGCATATATCTGTTAATTTCTTTATAATAATTGCCGAAGAATCATATTTATTAGGCTCAAAACTCATATCAAGCATATCACCGATATTTATGTCCTTTATAGTATCTTTATAGAAACTTACTCCGGATAATAAAAAACTGGTAACTGGAAATGATTGAACATATGTATGTTTTTCAAAACCAAATACTCTTCTCCAATCAGCCATACTATTTCTTTATATCAGATTTAGTTTAAGTCTGATATAAAACGCTCATTTAAATTCCGCACGGGTCTAATACGAAGAGGAAACTTTGTCAGCCATTCATCTCTAGCGTCTAGATTTTCAGGAAACAAGACCTTCGACATTATTGTAAGAGCACGAGATCCTTTAATGATATGAAGAATCTCGATCTTTGGGTCCACGACGAGTTGTTCTAAGAGTTCTTTTGACCACGGAGTTGTCATCTATTTTACATAGCATTTAATTTCCTTAAGTAATCTGTCCAATTACTTTCTGATAAGTCCCAATTCATGTGCTTCTCAAGTGTCAGTGACCACTTACGATTTAAGATTGTTGCATCAATGTGAGTCGGATTGTACTTCGTTAAATGATGAAGAACCTTATTTACCTGTCCAGTATTGAGGACTCCACATGTGTATATATCAAATTCTAAGAGACAGTTACTTTCCTTGTTGGCTAAGATTCTCCGCTCAGGTTTCTTCCAAAAGTGAAATGCTATATGGCTCGTCTCAATGGGCGCAATCGCCGTAAGACCCTCATTATAATGCGGAATACTTACATAATAAACATGAGGCTGAGCAAGAAGTTTCATATGAATATCATTTACAATATCATGGATCATCTGCGCAGCTTCAGCTTTATCATTTTCAAGAGGGCAGCTTTTTGTTTCCATACGCAGCAATAAATGGTGGTGCTGTATACGATCATAATTGCGCTGTTTGTTCTTATTTACATTCTTTCGTGTACGATTATTTGAATACATCTACTACATACTATCATAAAAAGGATGGTATGTGGTATTTGATTAATTATTTAGTAATATCCCTTGTAAGGTCCCTGCTCTTGAAGACTAGGCGGTTCAACGCCGCGGAGTTCACGACCGACAGCTTTGCTGCCGATGGTGGGTGTGCCCGCAAGACAGACCGCGCGAGCGACATCATTGACATCATTTACCAGTGCAGCGAGTAGGCTCTCGCTTTGTTTGTGTTCGGATTCAGAGAGATTGAGGGATGTGCAGAGACGGACAACAAGAGTCTGGGCTCGGGCAGACCATTTATCAAGGATGATATCGAGGTCGCGACTGGGAATCGTTTTGGCAAAGCAACGAGCAGTTGTCTCAGCAATCGGTTCAATATCCATACTGGTGGCATAGGGCTGGTACCGAGTCGCTTCAATCTGCTGTGCGGTTCCTAAGAGATCCTTCTTGAAACACGCCATCTTGCTTAGGAGGAGCCGTAGTTCGGAGAGATCTTCAGGTCCTTCTGAGGTCGTCGATATCCGAGTACGAAACATATTATACAGCTGAGCCGCCTCCACGGAAGAACGAAGACAATCGGGATCCCCAGCACCTACTGCGACGCCACCGAAGAATCCCTCTTTTCCACCGCTCGCATCTGCAAATCCAGACGTTTTGGGCATTGTCTTATTGCCCCAGAAATACATGATGACCCCTACAATTACAGCGATCGCAATCGCGGTTACACCAATTGTCGGTCCATATGCTTTAAGAGTTGTCATCATGCTTCCAGTATTCATAGCGCTTTCTGCCATCTATTAAGAGAGTATCAAAAAATTTGTTTTTATTTACTGAGGGTCCTCATTTACAGGATCATCTGTATGCGCTGGAGCCACCCGTGCCTCCATTAGGAAGTCCATACAGAGATTTCTCTTCATATCAGCCTTCTCATGCATGAACCGATCAATATTGAGACTATCCATCTGTTCTTCCTTGAGCGAGATATGATGAACCATTACCTGCTCCTTCTGTCCAATACGAACTGCCCGACCAATGGCTTGATCCATAAGTGCCGCAGTCCACCAGGGTCCCATGAAGGCAATACGATCAAAGTGTTGCAGATTAAGTCCAACGCCACCAGCTTGAAGTTGAATAAGAAGGATCTCTTGTTCACCTTGTCCCAGGGGATCCTTGGATGCTTCGATGATGCTTGCTCGCATAGACTCAGAGACATCTCCACTGTAGATCTGGACTCGCTTCACTGATGGAAGTTTCTGTAAGGATGCTTGGAGCATCTCCATTTCAGTATGGAAATGGCAGAAGACAAGCCACTTGTGAGAGCCGAATTTCTCTGCCTGAATGAGCTCCTTCAGAAAGAGGAACTTGGTGCTATCGACTGTGAAATCAGGGCGCGAATACGTCTTTATTAACTTCTTGCGTGCACCGATATAGACTTGGGGATGAATACTAATCTGTCGTAGGCGAGTGATCAGCCTGAAGAGATGCTGTCCATTTAAGTTACCGTCCTCTTCAAGAGCCTTCCATTGCCGTGCAATAGAACCCTGGATTCCCCGATAGAACTCAGCCTCTTCCTCTGTGACAAATTCGAGGGGATGCTTATGAATGATAGCAGCAGAAGGAAGATCATTGCGACCTTCCCGAATATCATCCATCTTACGCGCCAGTACCTTCTTCTTAATGAGAGGCGCGAGCCCAGAGAGACCCCAGCCAGGAATCGTCTTCATGCGGAGGAGCATGAAGAGATGGCGAGCATCCTCAATAGTGTTTACAATAGGCGTAGCAGTCAAGAACCAACGAGACTGTGCCATGACCTTGGCACACATCTCCCAGCCCTTATTCTTATTGCGCAAGCGGTGCGCCTCATCAAAGACAGCTCGCCCCCAGATACCACGCTCTACCTCAGGTGGAAAGAGAAGTGTCGGTCTATTAATAAGCTTCTCATAATTGCTAATATACAGACAATCACGATCGACATTATCTTTCTTGAAACCCCCAACAGTCTCCCAGCCGCAGTACGTTTTTGCGGCGCGCTTTACGCAGAAACCTGCCTGTTGAGCCTTCTCTTCCCACTGAGACAAGGTCGCGAGAGGAGCTACAAGTAGGGTATACTTTCTGGGATGCATTTTCATGACTCCCAGAACCTCAATTGTCTTACCTAAGCCCATCTCGTCACAGAGAATTCCACCCGAACCCTCTTCGTCATCCTCTCTCTCGCACATCCATTTGATACCCGATTGCTGGTGCTCTTGATATGTAAATCCTGTCCAGAGGGGTGTCGCCATTTTAGCACTATTATATAAGCCCTGTATTTACTTCAATTTTACACAGCCATCTTGATGCCCCAAAAGGGTACAACGTCTTTGGCAGGTGGCAAACCCTGTCCCCACACCTCAGGAAAAAACGCACGATAGGACTCCTTGTTCAGGCAACGCATGTAGGCAAAATAGGCGCCCCACCAACTAAATGTACTATTGGCTGTAATGGCTCCGCCCCAGCATTGGCTCATGAGAGCCAAGGTTTCTAATTCATCCGATTCTTCGCACACTTTAAATTTCAAATCCATGGATGTAATGGCTCCTTCAAATGCCTGTCTACATAATTCAGGCTCATCGGAAAAAAACAGTATTCGTGATCCTCGCGGCACCTTTTCAAGGCATTTCAAATAATAGGAGGTAAGATTGATTTGATGGTGCGGGAGTACTTTATAGTCGCCAAGGCGAACATGAAGAAACCAGGTAGTTCTTTTTTGTTCAGTCGTTTTAAGAGCATATTTTTCTTGTAGAGCAGACCATCTCTCTTTTTCAAGAGCTTCTCCAACGGCAGCTGTAATGCCCTTTTTGGGAAAATACAGGGGGCTTTGACGCCAACCCGTAAGGACAAAGGAGGACTCAGACGGCGGTTTTTCTTCAAAAGGGAAAAAAGTGAAGACTCCCTTTTTGGGTTCTTCTATTTCCGCCCACTGGTCAGCTGTTTCTAAAATGCGTACTGAGGGAAACATGCGAAAGATTGTGTCAAAGGGTCCGTGGTTTGTAGGACCACAGCGCGGAAGTAAGAAGACTGCCTCGCAGCCCCATTTCTCTGCTAAACCAAGAGCAGCGGCGAATTCAAAAAGGCGATTTCCAATTCCGCCTGTAAGGTGTGCTGAAACCCACATACTTTATACTCTATTTATTCGTTAAAGTGAAAATTGATTGAGTTAACGCAGGTCTGTTATGTACCACCGCGTATTTTAGAACGATGTCGAGGCGTTACAGAGAGAGGAATAGTAGTAATTTTCCTGCAGCCTTCAGTTCATACAATCCTCCTGAGGATAAGGTCTATGGAGCCATTTGTATAAGTCCTGAGAATAGAATACTCTTAGTGAAGGGACGCTCGAGCCAGAAATGGTCCTTTCCAAAGGGACATAAGGAGAGAAACGAGCCTAGTTTTACATGCGCTATGAGAGAGTTGTATGAGGAAACAGGTATTAATGTTTCAAATGATATCAACTCTTGCGAACTCCCTTATAAGAAATTTAAGGTGGGTGGATACTACATCTTAGACCTAGATGGAGAGCCTCCACTCACGCCTCGCGATACACGCGAAATTATTGATGCTCGATGGATGTCTCAAGAAGATATTCAACAATGCATAGAGGAACAGACAGCAAATGTGGATGTGCGTCAATTCAATACATTTCTGACAATGAAGTCTATATCGTCTGAGGGAGAGCAAACCCCCATAGTCTGTACATAATCTATGTAAAAATAATTTTTGTTCTTGTTTTTTTTATTATTAGCTGCAGTCAAGATGGGAACCGAGGCGCTCAATCAGTTCATTTACATCAGCTTCAAACTCTAGAGTGGGGTTCTGAATTGAACTGTGCTTGAGCATACTTTCATAGATGTGAGATGGAATCGGATTGAGAAAGATGAGATTATCGGCTGTAGCAACCTCATTGTGTGAGTCTACATAGCGGAGAAAGTTTAGGAGAACACGAGGGTGGCGAGCAATACCACAGCTTATATCTGGTAGATAAAATCCCCAGCCCTTGTCCTCCTGCTGCTGAAGAAACTGCTGCCGAGTAATCTCATTACCATTCTCATCAAAGAAGAGGTGACGCCGCATGTTCTTGTAACATGCAGGACAGAAGTATTCCTCTTGGGTACCCTCAAAACAGTCTTGACCGCCATTTGTCATCATCGTTTCGCGGCACTTCAAGCAGGAACTTAGCTCACAGCCACCACAGTAGAAGATCTCTTTCTCCTCTTTCAGAGAAAGACAGAGTTCGCACTCTCGCAAAGCGGCATCATTATCAGGTTCGTACGAGAAAGAGTCCTCGCGATGAACCTCATCCCGAAAGAGACCCGTGAAGTTCTTCTTACATTCCTCATCACAGAATATGCATCCCTTGAAGGTAATATACTGCTCGAGAGGCTTTACAGCCTTCATGCAGTTAGTATCACACATAATATGCTCCGTGAAATGATAGAATCCTTCGTTAGGTGCAGGAGATGAGACAGAAGAGATAGTGGACATCTCTAGGTTGAACTGGTCCTTTCCACTGAAACAGTAGCAATTAGCACCAGAGCATGTCTTCTTAGGGGTGACGCAGGCGTATTCAAAAGTAGAAGACATCTTGTTGTATTGTCTAGCAAAAAATACATGTTTTGTTTTTTTCAATTTTATGTTGCGTATTTTATTTGTCTCTGTTATCTGATACGAAGCTAAGCAATCTAGTTATTGCGCTGGCGGCGAGCTGCAAGGCGGGCACTGGGCTCACGGGTCGGCAGAGGAGGCGTCGCACTGCGCAGCCGAGGGAGCTGCATCTCAGGATGCTCAATGACATAGTAAGCAGCATCCTGAGTGATCTCATCACATCCCCCTGCTGTGTCACCAAAGTTATCAAACTCCCCTGTGTAACTATCACGGAAAGCACCCTGATCGTGAAGATACTTAATAACAATGAGAGTAAACTCCTGCTCTTGACGACTACCCTTCCGTCCAAAGCGCCCTCGTGCTGCCTCCAGAAACTCAGGCTCGCACTCAGTAGTATAGGAAAGATAATCACGGACCTCGGCAAGAATACCCTGCACATTCTCCACCAAGCCCCAATACCCTGTATCGACCACCTTCTTCCATTCAGCCTTATAGGACTTGCGGGTCTCAAAAGCGAGAGCACGCTCTATCATCTCATTTTGTGGGATGGGGCGAGTGTGAGGCGGCTCCTCCAGATCTCGCAGCTGCGCCTCCGCCTTGGTCAGCGCCTCACGGTAGAACGCAATCGTCTGGCGCAACTCGTCGATCGTAGGAGTGCTCATTTTATGCGATCTACTTGATGCAATCAATATAGCATCTGAATCGTTCAATTTTACAAAAAAAACGTAGTTTTTTATTTGATTGTACAGATATCTTAGTTCCAAGAACTGAAATTCTGTGGGCAGGTGGGTGAGTCAGCATCATCACAGAGATAGTAATCACGGAAGCCATTGTCTACATGTATAGGGATGCACTTGTGCTGGCTCTTATACTCAAGATGTTCATTATCACTGTAGTTATAATCTGGAGGGGTACCACATACACGCGCAACACGTGCAGAGTGACAGGTATCACACAGAGTGTCGCCGTGTGTCTCATTGCTACAGTCCTCAGATTCGCAAAAGTAAATGTGCTTATTGACGGTTGACATGGTCCGCCAGACAAGAACAGAATCAATAAGTACAGGGAAGACAAGGATAGGAAAAAGCATCTTATATTTTTTTGGGGGTAATTTGATTCAAGGATATGTATCGTTCAATTTTACAGAATTTCCAGAAGCTCATCTTTAGAATAAATTAGGAATGTAAGAGCAAGTGCTCGATTGCGTGAGCTCGATTCGGCGCGTGCGCATGCTCGTACGCATACATGAGTGGTGTGATCCCGCCACCCGTCGCATACTCGATATGAGGCGTCCCGATGTTCACGTTGATGTCAGGGTGAGCAAGTAGCATCTCGAGGATTTGCTTGCCCTTGTCACCATAGATCACCACCGCACGATGTAGCGCGGAATCCCAGGCAAGATCGATCTGATTCACGTTGATCTTGGGATGAGCGAGCAGCATCTCAACAATGTCGATCTTGACATTCTCAACCGCCTCGCGCAGCGCCCACTGCCCGCCTGGCAGACGTACATTCACATCAAAATTCGGGTCAGCAATCCACTCCTGAACGACACCCGCCTTGCCCATACGGCAAGCAGACAGAAACTTGCGAATCGTAGTCTCATCCATTTTACATAACACATAATCATATAGCATAATATCATTCAATTTTACAAATTTTCAGAGAAGCACTAAAAAATATTGTCTTTTGTTTTTGGGTTTTGTTCTTTTTTATTTGGTTTTGTTCTTGTTGTTCTTGTTGTTCTTGTATTTACTCAACAGGCGGCTCAGGCACCGTGGCATCGATCTTGCGCTTGGGCACATCATAGCGACCCACATAGTCACCGAAGCCCCCATCAGTCGTCTTCTTGTAGACATACTGGAGACCATTCTTCCAGTACTTCACGCCCTTGAACTCGAAGGGCTGGAATGCCTCCTCATCATCAGCAGAGGCAGCAACGACCTCCACCTTCTCCTCCTTAGGGGCAGGCTTAGGCGTCGTCGGCTTCGGCGGGACTGTCTTGACAGGGCGCTTCTCTGCCACAGGTGCAGGGGCAGCAGGCGCCACCTCTGCAACTGCCTCAGAAGATGCCTCCTTCTTCGCAGCCTTGCCCGCCTTCATCTTGGCAATGCGCTCAGCACGCTGCTCCTCAGAGAGACCAGCCCACGGATTCTTGCGCTCCTTCTTAGGCTCACCAGAGGGGGCGACATCACCAGCCTCCTCACTGGCGACAGAGCTGGAACCACTCTTCTTAGAAGCCTGCTCTGCATCGATCTTGGCACGATACGCCTCGTACTTCGCCTGCTTCTCAGGGTCGCCCTCCCGCTGGCGGCGAGAGTGCTCCTTGAGCGCATCAGAGAAGCGGGGCTTCGCCGTGACCTCACCGTTCGCCACAGCGGTCTTGAGAGCCGCTGCGTCGAGAGACGCGTAGTCAGGGTTCTCCTTCGTCCAGTTGGACTTGAGCTCCTCGAAGATAGCCTTGCGCTCCTCATTCATCGCCTGAATCTGAGGAGTAAGCTCGCGCTTCTTCTTGGGCTCGCCGTCAGAAGTGACGGATGCAGCCTTGTTCTTCTTGCCAGCGCCACGACCCTTCTTGAGAGGAGCCTCGGCAGGCATGCCCGCGAACGAGCGAAGAACAGAGAGCTGCTTCTCAATCGCCAGGATCGCCTTCTGGGCGTCGGCGGGCGTCATGCTGGAGTTGTTAACGACAGACATTTTAGCTTATTTGAGATATTCAGTTGATACTAGAAAAGTATGGCGGCAGCACTTTCAATTTTTTGCATTTTTTCAATTCGGCTGCATGGACAATAAAAAGTAAGTTTTTCTCTTGTTGTAGGGATTTGTTCTTCATATGTTTAGTTGACAGACACAGGTGTAGATAGATAAGTAGACAGTAGAGAATAATGCTTCTTCTCTTCTACGTATTTTCTGTCTAGCGGCGAGCCTGAACCTGAGTATCAATCTCTAGGATCTCTCGCGAGCCTCCTACTGCTACTGTGATATGCCGCCAGCCATAGGCGAGCTGCTGGAAATATACGAGAGCAGGTCCGAGCTTAATCTGTAGCTCGACACACACATTCAGAGCGCGGCGGCGCTCTTGCTGTCCCTTGATGCCTGGCTTTGCCTCGTAGCAGAGATCCCTGTAGGCACGGAAGGAGAGCACTGTGGCGACCAGATGCTTTGTCAGCAGGCGCTGAGAGCGGCGCGGCGTAGAGAGCTGGGTAGCCATATTGTAATAGGTTTCAGCGACACTGAAAAAACAGGGTGGCGCGCCCTTCAATTTTACATGGTTTCAAGAGCTGTGGCTTATGGGCGCAGCGACATGAAAAAATTGCTCTTGACCTCTTCAGGTAGGCTGCTGGTCTTACGCAGCCTTCCCAGTGCCTCTTGGCTATCAGTGCCTCTTGGCTATCGCCGCTACGCATCGGCACCAGGACGGCTACTCTTATAGTACTCCGCCAAGAGTCAACGACGACTGAGGTAGCCGCGCAATTCAATTTTACTTTGAAATTGATAGCAGGACGAGAGGGACAGCTTGACTGACATAGGCGCGCATTCCAATTTTATCTTGAAATTGATTCACATGGCAATCCCCTCATGGGTATCAGCGCGCGCACCCTCTTGTGTTTATTTCAATTTTATCTTGAAATTGATTTGCGCGGCTACGTCAGTCGGTTGAGCCCTAGACGCGCCATTCAATTTGTAAGTAAAATTGAATCAGCAGACGCCCTGATTATCGGTCCCCAACTATAGTCATAACAGCAACGAACACGCTACAATGACTGACAGCAACGTCTCGATGAAGGCTGCCGATGCGCAGAAGGCGATCGCCGCGATTGAGAAGCAGCTCCAGACTCTGCGTGGCTTCGTTGGCATGCCCGCCGTCGTGCCCGCCAAGGGCAAGAAGGCGAAGGTCGCTGCAGAGCCCGCTGACGCTGCCACCCCCGAGAAGACCCGTGATCTCTCCCCTGTCATCGTCAAGATGAACGAGGAGCGGAAGGCGATCTTCGAGGAGCTGAAGGCGCAGTGGGCAGAGCGCAATGCCGACTACGTCTCTCTGGACGCTAAGGCGCTTGCTGCTGCGATCAAGAGTGGGGAGTGTGAGGCGAAGCCACTCTACAGCGCTGCACTGCAGGAGCACTCCCGCCGCGCGCGGGCAGCTGACCCTGAGAAGGAGGCGAAGTACGCCGCCTACCGCGCCAAGGTCGAGCAGACTCGCTCTGAGAAGAGTGGTGCCAGCTCTGTCGCTAGTGTGGAGGAGAAGCCTGCTGCACCGATGGAGAAGAAGCCCCGCAAGAACCCGTGGGAGGGTATGACGGAGGAGCAGAAGAAGGAGCGGGTCGCCAAGATGCAGGATGCTAAGAAGGCGAAGAAGGCTGCTGCCGCTGCGCCCGCGCCTGCCCCTGTGCCTCTGCCGCCTGCCTCTGAGGAGGCAGAGGTCGTCGCTGCAGCAGAGGACGATGAGGAGGCGTTCGCACCGTTCTCGCTGGGTGGGATGCACTACTGGAAGAATGGTCTGCAGTTTGTCTACAAGAAGACGAGTGATGGTGGCTTTGGCAACTATGCAGGGCGCTATGATCCTGTGAAGCGGAAGATCGATGCCTCTGTCCCTGAGCCGCCTGTTGAGTAAAGACAGAACAAGATCAAGAATAAAACAAAAAAAAACAAACAAAAAAAGAACAAAACAAAAACAAAAGAAAAAATTTTTTATGTGACTCTGAACGGGACAGCAAAATTGAATTTATAGGAATGCTTTAGCTCAAGTCCCCCCAAATACAAGCATAAGATGGCATCTTCTAATACTTCGCAGAAGCCCTCGACGATTCAGCCTCTGCTGCGTGCAATCAATAAGACAAACACCTTCTTGATCCAGATGATCTTTGCTACCTTTGTTTGTCTCTACAACATCAGTTCTTGGTGCGCCCAGCAGTTCTTCTCTCCTACTGTTCCAGACAGGCACACAGAGTGGGCGGCACAGACAGGACGTGATCTCGCTCTCCTTATCAGTGATCGTGCTCTTGCTGAGGAGTATTCTCGCAAGAAGGAGATCGGTGAGCTTTGTACCCGCTATGAGTCAGAGATTGATTTTCTTCGAGAGGAAATCAATCAGATGCGGGCTGAGATGACGCTAGTAAAGTCGTCTGTGATTACACTGCGCCGTGCACTTTAAAGAGCAAATAAGATGAAAAAATATAAAAAACAAGAAACAAGACAATATTTTTACTGTGATGTATCGATTAGCGTAAAATTGAATGATGGTGTGCCTGAATATCTGGTCCCTTCAAAACAACAAATACTTGTCAAAATGTCTCTTTCCGTTGAGCAGACCTATGCACAGGAGTTCCAGATGGCATTCAAGAACTTCAACGACATGATCAACAGCGACCCCTTGCTGCGTGCCCTGCGCTCAGAGGATCGGGCGTGGGGAGATATCATGTACGATGAGGATCTCCGTAATAATCAACTGAATAAGAGCGAGACAACTAGCCAGACGATTAGCCAGGGCATTGATGTTCCGTCTGCACAGTTGAGCCCGCCTGCTGTAGAGGCACCTCAGTTTCGCAGGTGGAATGCAGAGCCTCAGCAGCTGCGTTTTAACCACCGTCCCTCGGCTGCCCCACTGCCCTCTCGCCCTGCTGCAGCTGGACCTGCCCTTCGCCGTCCCGCGCCCCAGCAGCGGAAGCGCCCCCGCAATGCGTTTGATGCCCTTGATGACGACAGCGAGTAAACAGAGATAAATACATAAATAAAATAAAATAAAAAAACAAAAAGACAAAATTTTTTCCTATGATCTGACGGCAATAGTAAAATTGAATTCACACCCTTTCAGAAGAAAGGTCCCCAAACAATAACAAGATGACATCGTCTAACACAACTCAAGAGCTTCCTGTCGAGGAGCCGATGCGGGTTCGGTTCACAATGGCTGTAAGCCCCAGTACAAATGATGTAGCTGCAGAGAAGATTATTGCATGGTATCTTCCATTCTTTGGTGACTTTCAGCTCGGTACTGCACCTACGATGACGTATGACAAGAATAAGCGTCTCTATGAGGTAACTTTTATACCCTCTTCAGAGTTCCCTACAAACTTCAAGGACCAACTCTTTGAGCTTGAGATGTTTGCTGATCCAGATGATGATGGTAATTATCCAATTAAGATTGGCAAGCAGAAGTATTTAGTCATAGGGGAGCTTATTAGTCTAAACAATGTAACGCTGTGAGGAAATACCCTTTAAAAATTGAAAAACAAAAAAACTCTATATTTTTTACCTTGAAATAAAAATGCCTAGCGAGAAGCGAACTCTTGCAAACGAGCCAGCTTCCAGGTTTACGCGGGGTAGGCAGGCACGTATAACTTGGGAGAACACACCATGGAGTCTAGATGATCGCGACCTCCGAGATCTTCTCGACTACCTTGGAAACAGCACAGATCCATGGGAACGCTCTCTCATACCACTGGTTGAGGCTGTTGCGGTTGAGCGACTCCGCCTGGGGAAAAAGATGAACTAAAAATAAAAATTGAAGTTCTTACTTACTTTTTTATTGACTATTACTTACAAAACAAACAATATGCCTCACATCAAGAATCCCGAGGACGAGGAGATTGCTACAAAGTGCCATTCGCCTACTGCCGCCCCACCATCTTCCCCTGTGCAACCACCTTCCATGCAGCCACCTTCAGGACCACGTGTTATCACTGCAGAGGAGGTTCTACTAGAGCGGGCTGCTCTTCGAAAGGAACTCGGTTCTATTCCACATGGAACAGGCAGAGGCTGGTCGAGCATGTTTTGGGTGTCTTGTGACTGCCCGAACTGTCGGGACTATTATGATCCTACTGGAGTTGAGTCAGCGAGATACATGAACATGGAATTTCCAAGCTTCTTCAATGATCAGTCAGAAAAGCCAAGTTTCGCCTTCTCAAAGTTAGTAAATCAGTCTTATTTGGCTCATATGGGTCCAGGATTTTACATTGGTAATGCCAAGAAGGCTGCTAGCTTGAATGACGTCATTCTTGTTATCTCGCCCCCACTGGCGCTAAAGCCCAAGCGCATTCTGTACATTTCTCAGAAGTTTGACTGGGATGAGTTTATTCTCTCTCAGGATAAGACGACCTGGTATCGTAAGGGCTATGAGAAGGGCAGGAGTGTCTGGCGTGATCCTGATGACCCTGACAAGAAGATCCCCTTCGCGGAACTACCGCAACGCCTGACGCAACTGTATGGCACGATCAATTGAAAATATACATATAAAGACTAATAACATATATAATAAAACAATGCAACCAGCCCACTTTTTTTTCTGTGAGGGTTCGTATTGTTCAGTGATGTTAACAAAGCCAGGTGAACTCTGTAACTTGTGTACATCGGCACCCAAGGGAAACCAATTGATAGAGTTAACCAGGGCGATTATTAATATTAAAGAGAAATTAACCACAAGCATGACGCCAGCCCAGTGCAATGATTGGAAAAATTGTCTGGTACGATGCGAGAAAAAACTACTTGATATTGAAAAATTGAAGGACTAAGTTATGATGTTGAAAAGTAACAAAAATGACGAGCGAGGATCCAACTTTCTTAAAACTGATGCGGTCTTTCAAGCGAGAGCTAAGGCGGAATATTTATGCACCAATTCTTCCTACCGAGGAAGAATATATCGCTGGGTTCAATGAGCTTCTCCGAGAGATTTCACAGCCTATTCAAGAGAACCGAGTCGTCTCTCTTCTAAAAGCCTTTCTGACTATTTTGGAAACGAATCAAGATGAGCTTGATACGCAAATGGATGAAGAAGACGATTCATTCGTGGCAGCACTTCAGCGAGAGTGGGATCGCTTAGATCGAATTGCTGCCAAGGTTGAGAAGTTCCTCGATTCGATCCCTCCTTCTACTCCTGCGAAGACTACAGAGTAACGACCAGCGTAAAATTGATACTTACTTATTTTTTACGTTGAGCAATACCATGTCGTTTTGTACAGGTTTTACAAAACGAAATAGACCATGTCGAAACTATGCAGTAAACAACGAAAGTCGTTGTCATTTACATCAGGACATTTCTAAAGAGGAATGGAAGAGAACATTTCTGTCTTACTATAGAATAAAATACAACTGGTATTGCAAGAAACAATATAAAAACAAGATACTAGATGCTATTGAAAGAGAACAACCAGGTTTTAAAAAAGAAGATTTTACCGATAGAGAGATGATATATTTTGATCTGTATTTGTTCTTACTTGAACATGATAAGATAAAAGTTGAATATATATATAAGTGCTTACCTTATTTGTTAATCTACATATGGAGACAACATACATACATGGAATTTATTATGACACCACACTCATTGCACGCACTCTCTGTACTCTTCCAAAAAGGCGGACCTAGCATTCTCTCTCAAATTATGGTGTGGTTAAATAGAAAAATTTTACTTCTGCGAGAGAATCCACCTGAAACGATGCATATTGTTATCAATAGTTTCTTTCTCTCTCTGTCAAAACTACCTGCAATGAAAGATCTAGTCTTCTATGATCTTGAAAAGGAAGTTAGCTGTAATTTTGACCCAATTGTACAGACTGCATTTAAATCACATTTCCTACCAAATATAAAAATAATGCGTAAGCAAGTTAAAGAAGTTATGAAGGCAACGAAAGCTCCCATAAAAGAACGTTTGTGTGCAGAAGTCTTTCATCCAATGTATTTACAAAAATACTTAGATATGGGATATAGTCTTGACTACATTTTAGACGAGATATGGTAGCAAAAATTGATGATACGACCTCATAAAAACGCTGTGCAAAATGATCATTACAAACTACAAGGATGATATAAAAAATTGTAGTGAAGTGTTATTTGGTCTAACTATATTCTCCTTAGGATGGATGATCTTCCTTAAGATGTTATTGTAAGTCGGCTAAAACTTGAAAAAAATTTCACATGTATTTTTTGTCAATAAATGATTGCCAACAGACAACTACCCAGATATATTGCTGTACTCAGACCAACCACCATAGGAACTCCCTGTTTTCAGATCCTCGAAACCTTCCACGGGGTAATTATGTCTGAATTAGAGAATGCCAACTGGGTAAACAAATATACCTCACTTCTAATGCATTCTACTCCTGGCAATGAGACTGAATTACCAGAGATTCTTGAAACAAACATACGTAACGCAAGATATCCTGTAAAATATTGCTTCCAATCAGAGTATTTTACATATAAGAACGAACGAATTCCTGTGATTAATTTTCATACTAAAGACTTTCTACCACTGCGTTATTATCCTGTAAAGGCGTTAAATCAGGATGGTCAGGAGCTTACAAGAATGTATGAGTATTATAAAGGTATCCTTTTACAGCAACACGAAGTTATCGAAAAGCGAATGATCAAACCAGTTGAAATGAAGACATGTTTGCCTGCCTATATTGTTGATCTAATTATCCAGGATCACCTGCAAAAAAAGGAATCATGTCCTATTACACTGAATGAATTTACAGATGCATCTCACATGGCTGTCACCTCATGTTATCATTGCTTTGATATGGAGGCTCTTAAAGAGTGGGTCAAAACGAAGGACGCCTGTCCTGTATGTAGAACTAAATTGTAAAATTGAAGCCAAGGGCTATAATTTTTTGTTTATCCTTCAAGAATACAAAATGAACCGCCCCTCTTTTATCGAGCCTCTGCTGAAGACAGGCAGAACTTACTTCACAAATGTAGATCCTGCTAACTATCTGGATAATGATTGGAATTCCATTTCATATTGGGAGTGGCGTATTCGCTCACTCGAGCATCGCCGCACTCGCTACAATAAGAAGGCAGCCTGGTCAATGATTGATATTATTGAAGTAGAAGAGATTGATCATGATCTTAATGAAGCATATATGCGTATCAACGATCTACAGGCTGCGTAAAGAAAAGGCACAAAAGAGGAACAGAAAAATGGAGATTACTCTCAGGGTACCGAAAGATTTCAACGTCCCACCATTTTTTACACATGAATCTCCAGAAAAAATCGCACATGCTCTTAAACTTGGCGCAGACGCTGTTGAACAACTCTACACCAATGTATCTTCGATCATTCGTCAAGAGACACACGAAGAGACAAGCAAGGAGATTCAAGAAGAATATGATACACGGTACGCAAAGATTCAGAGAGAAAAGGTTAAGCTAGAAGAACTTGTAAAGCTGAAGAATGATCAACTCTCGCAGCTTGAACTCTCAAATGCAGAATGGCAGAAGAATTTACAAGAGAGATCAGAACAATTAACAGCTCCCATCCTCAGAGCGAAGGACTCTGAGATAGAGAGTCTTCGAACACAACTCAAGGTGATTATGGAATTTGGATCTAAGGTGGATCGCTTAAGTGAGACACTCAATAAGACAAGTAATAATTCATCTCTGAAGGGAAAGCGCGGTGAGTTTCTTGTGGAGGAACTCTTGAAGAGAACTCTAGATTGTGAGGTTCAACCACGTAATAAAGAAGCCTATTCTGGAGATATACATATCATAAGGGGAAGTGCTAAACATAAGTATCTCGTAGACTCCAAGGATTATACACGCCCTATCTCACAGATGGAAATAGATAAACTCCATCGTGATCTTCGTCAGAATGCCGATGCCATCGGTGGTATTATGATTTCTCTGAACTCTGGTATTGTAGGGCATGTGCGAGCGGGCGACTTAGATATTGAATTTAATGAGCTCGGTAAGCCCATTCTATACATAGGCAACCTGTTAAGAAAGGATGATCTTGATATGTTTTTTATTTCTTTACGCCCATTCTTTGAAGTCATGGAGAAGCTGGTTGAGCAAAAGGGCAAACTCTCAACCACTGCCAAAGAGGAAACTCTTCAGCAGCGATCCACGATGGTTTCTTCTCTCATTCGTTCTCATCTCAAGTCGATGGTAGAAATGCGTAATACATTTTCAAATAATAAGAAGAAGATTGATTCCATTTATACTGAGCAAATGGCAATGGTCCATCAGTTGGAGGCGCAGATTAAGGGTCTCTTAGCAATCTCCTTGGGTGATGAAGAGCAGATGCGCACTGCAACTCAGGATGCAGATGAGCCTCTCCCTGGATTTTTATTTAAGAGAGCCCTGCGATCAGATATGGATGAAAAGGAAAAAAAGTTTATTACATGGATGGAGAAGACTTTCAGGTTTGATGAGTCAGAGGAAATCGAGGTAAAAATCTTCACAGAGAAAGCTGGGCTGGGAGGATTTACAGAGAAGGAGACACGTGCCATGAGAGAGCGTGTATTTACAGATGACGCATGGAAGAGCGGTGGACGAAAAATCCGCGGTCTAAGTCTCTTAAATTAAAAAATTGAATATGAGGGACAGGAAATATAAGTTATTCTATACTTGGAGAAAGATGAGTTCTGACAATCTTACCAAGATCGGCACTAAGGGCAGCGATGTCTACACTTTTGAGGGAGTTGGCTCTGCACTTGTTGCTCTGAACACCTTGCTTGTGCGCGGCGTGAAGAAGGAGGTCGTGCATAAGCAGATGGAGCGCATCGATGCGTACTTCTCGCCTGACGATGTCTGGTCTCCGATGAAAGCGTATGAGGATCTCTGGGTGATGCTCTTTCAGAACAGAGATGTGTGCGGTGGAAAGGGCGAGCGCGCTTCAACCATCCTCATGTGGGAGTACATGTTTCAGCACCATGCCGATCATGCCTTTTACATGCTTCCTCTTCTGATCGAATATGGTTGCTGGCGTGACCTCTTCCAGTTAGCTGCACTGAACCAGAATGTGGTTCCTGTAGTCATTAATATTGTTGAGAAGCAGCTGAAGCTTGATGATGTGGCTGCTGTGAAGGGTGAGCCCATTTCTCTGCTTGCAAAGTGGATTCCTCGTGAGGGTCGCCAGCCCGAGCTGGCAAAGCTCATTGCGAAGCGTATCTTTCCTGACGAGATTCGCCCTGCATCACGCATGAAGGCGTACCGCAAGAAGATCAGTGGGCTGAACCGTCTACTGAAGACAACGGAGGTTGCCATGTGCGGCAGGGAGTGGGCATCCATTGAGCCACAGCATGTTCCTGGACGCTGCCTTCAGAAGAATATGAAGGGGTTTCTCAATGAGCTTGGAAACAAGGGAAATCTGATGCGTGTTCGCCCTTCTAACAAGCTGCGTCATCCTGACGACAAGGACCGGATGGACTGCCGCGCGCACTTCCAGAAGTACTTTCAGGACGCGAATGAGGGAAGGTTCATCGCCAAGGCGGCGCACGTTGTCTACCCGCATGAGATCGTGCAGAAGGTAGCTAACAGTATGCGCAGCACCTATCATCAGTACTATGGTGAGGAGCGACACGAAGATTCTTCTTTCTCAACCGATGAGAAGAATGGTGTGCTTGCTCAGTGGTCTGCACTTGTGAGAGAGGCGCGTGATTTGGGTGGTCTGGGGCGCAGTTTGGCGATGTGTGACTTCAGTGGTTCGATGCAGTCAGCTTATGCTACGCGTGATATGCCCTACTGGGTAAGCATGGCGATGGGTCTGCTCATCTCAGAGATCACGACCGCTGAGTTCAAGGACACGTTCTTGACGTTCGACAGCACGCCACAGATGCACCATCTTCCCAAGGATGGTGACCTCTTCGCGCGCATTGCCTCAATCGGTCACATTGGTCAGGGAACAAGCACGGACTTTCAGAAGGCAATGGATCTCATCCTCACGAACCTGAAGGACTCTCGCTGTCGCCCTGGTCAAGAGCCCAATAATCTCATCGTAATCACAGACATGAACTGGGATGAGGCTTACGCTTCTGATGAGGTAAGTGACTACACGCAGAGTCATTACCGTCACGTTGTCAAGACAGCACCGTGGCAGACTCACGTTGAGATGATTCGTGAGGCGTTCAAGCGGGCAGGCGAGGATATGTGGGGTGTTCCGTTTGTTCCCCCGCGGATCGTCATCTGGAATGTGGCGGCGAGCTCAAGTGATTTCCATGCGAGGGCTGACACAGAGGGTGTTGTCATGTTGAGTGGCTGGAGTCCTTCTCTCTTCAAGAACCTGCTCAGGGGAGATATCCGCAAAATGACGCCGCAGGAAATGCTGCATATTATCTTGGATGATGAGCGCTACAACCCTGTTCGTGATATGCTCAATAAATATATGTAAAAAATAAAAATTCCAAAAATTGAAATTGTTTGCCGCCTAAGGTTAAGTGTCCCGCTGGGACAAAGGGTGCTGACAGCAACACATATAGACACATATTTAAGCACCCTGTTAACAAAGGCTACAAACAGCAATAATCAGATAATGATTTAGTAGCCTGTATTCCCAAAACCAAATGATAATATATATAAAAAGGTGCATACAGCAACAACTGTTATCGTAAAAATACAGGCATCTTGGTTTGTATGTATTATCACAAAAAGCAATTTGCTCGGTGGATTTCTTATGTTTATAAATAAGAAATTCGCCAATAGCAATCCTGCGAAGGTGTCTTACAGCAAGATTTAATATTATTTGAAGAGACCTGTATGCAAAGGATTTAGGGGGTAGACTCAAATATTGAGTAGCTAGAAATTATAGTTACTTACAGCAATCAAATAAAGTGCAGTTTGTTTTACAAAACGGCGGTTTTGGGGAGGGATGCCTCTTTTTTTGCGTGTATTTTAATATTGTATAATCTATACAATATTCAATGAACCCAGAACAAGATAACCGTTTCCTTGTAGGACTTTATGCAAGACAAATGCATAAACTCCTTGAGATGCCTGATTGTGGAGAGAATAATCCGTATCATTTATTCTTTTACATGTTACCACGGCTAAAATTTATTGATAACGGTGGATTAGTAGACTTTCATTATTCTGATAAACAGAACACATATATTGGTGAAGCTGCGCTAGCAGCTCTTCCGAGCCGGTTCGTGAGAGAAAGAAAAAAGAGAGAAGGAATGGAGTATATGGAACTTCCACCTGTAATGTGCGGTGTAGATTGTGTATTCGACCCCTGGGTATATGATTATATTCGAGATATCTATAAAGATTGCTGGAGAGACACTGTGCAGCAAAAGAAAAAGTATACATACATATCGAGAAAAAAAACGCAGTTTCAGAGTCGTATGGTATTAAATGAAGATGAGTATCTCAAAGAGATACGGAATATGGGATTTAGCATTTATTGCATGGAGGATCTCACATTTGTAGAACAGATACGTTTGTTCAGAAGTTCTGAGATAATTACTGGACCACATGGAGCTGCTTTCAGTTTTACTCTTTTCTGTGAACCACGCACTATTGTCTGTGAAATTATGAGAGATGTTCCTAACAAGGGGCATTTTTCTGATATAGCTAGAAAGTGTGGATTTACATTCTTTCGTTATACGGGTGTTACTGAATATGATGAAGAAACTGGTAATATGAAAATAGATAAAGACTCATATTTAGCCTCACTCAGAGAAATAATAAATCTTAAGAGAAACGAAAAATCATAATACCTAAAGATAGTGGAATGATAGAAACAAATGATCTATCCTATTGCATTTTCAATTCCAAGTGAAAAAATTGTGCCCTATGTTCCATTTAAAATGCAACATACAGCTACACATAAGTATCAATTTGATGATTGTAATTTATACTTAGAGAACTACCGAAAAAGCATCTTTGCTAACACAACCTTAAAATGTGGATGGGATTGTCTTCGTCATTATGAGATTTTGTCACAAGGAACGATTCCTAACTTTGAAAAAAGAGCAGGTCCTTATTGTCCAAATGGACTTGCAGATTGTCCCGAAAAAACGATGTTTAATTATCCAAAGAAGGAGACACTTACACTTATGGAGAAGTATGGTTCTCTGGATTTTGGAGATATAATGAGAACATCATCAAGTGAGCTATATGAAGATTTAGACAGAGTTCTTCGTTATACGCGTGCAAATTTAACGAGTGAAGCATCAGCAGAATATCTCTTAGAAAAAGCGAAAGTACCTGGATCACGAAAAATATTATACATATCAAATGTGAAAGCGGGAGAACACGATAATGATTATTTGTATAATATGTTAATGAATGGTCTCAAGATAAATTCTAAAGGAGAGTGTGATATATTTCCAGAATTTGCTCATACGTATAAATTATTCTCTCTTGCGGAGAGTAAGAAGATGTACGGAAAGGGATTTAACTACACACGATTTGTAGATGATTCATATAGAAATAAAAGGACTAAAGAAGAAATAATTGATCAAATTAGAACAGGTTATTATGATAAGATATGCATATACATATCTCATTCGAATCCATTCCATTATAATGAATTTCTTGATATAAATAATCCGTGGTATATTTTTAAACATTATTCAATGAATGATATAGTATTTATATGCGGTCATGATTGTGACCCAATCTGTGTTGAAGGTGACTGGAGAATATCAATGTGGCATAATTGCAATATATTAAAAACAAATATAGAAGATGCTACGGTATTTATAAGAGAATATGGACCCTCACTTTTGTAAGAGTTTAATGGATGTCACTCAATAGCTCTTAAATTACTTAAAATCTGGATTCCAGCCTGGCTCTTCACCGTTTAAGACATCTCTTAGAAACCAGTTTCGTGGGCGCGCATAATATGCGTGACCGAAATCAATGATCCAGACCTTACCGTCTTTCTCAATGAAGTTATAGGGAGTAATATCTACGTATTCAATTCCTTCATATTCATATAAGGCTCGAAGGATATGAACGATACTCTTCCAAATCCAATTTGGCAGATCAGAAGCATTTTCACCATAGACTTCTGCTAAACAGGGAGCATCAATCTTTTCCATTACGAATTCAAGACCATTTTGTGAATATACACGAGGAGCAAATCCATGAGTGGCAGCGATTCTCTGTAATTCAATCTCAAGCAGACTTGAGGCTATCTTAACAAACGTCATTGTGTATGTGTCATGCAACACATATATACTTCAATTTTTATTTATATACGTCAGAGATTACTCTTGCAGATATAAATAAGAATGCTTAATCAGGCTATTACTTTGAAATCACATTGAAACAAGTTTCAATATTGGAGATTTATCTCCAATGTGATTTCTACTGAGTTTTCCGAAATATAAATTTATTTCCGGAAAAAGGAAAGTTTCCTCTTGTTTTTTGTAAGAA
>Ga0136641_1000077_pt1 | contig 38646 bp, 35 predicted proteins | sample EliLak1302023Y_FD_115312 | JGI IMG/M metagenome (GOLD analysis project Ga0136641, IMG submission 115312) | Freshwater microbial communities from Elizabeth Lake, Yosemite National Park, California, USA - 13020-23Y | ecosystem: Environmental > Aquatic > Freshwater > Lake ...
GCTTTGACTTGCTCGTTCAAATAAAAATCGCGCTGGTTTTTCTCCATTTGGCGCTTGACGCGGCCGCGAATGCGTTTGTCGACATTCAAGATGTCCACTTCACGCTCGAGTTGCTCAAAGAGGTTTTCAAGTCTTGGCTTGATTTGCGCCAAATCAAGGACGAGCTGCTTGTTCTCAAGCTTCAAGGGCAAATGCGCCGCGATCGTATCGGCCAAGCGTCCCGGATCATCAATGCTCGAAATCGAGGTGAGGATCTCAGGCGGAATCTTCTTGTTGAGTTTCACGTACTGGTCAAACTGCTGCATGACCGCTCTTCTGAGCGCTTCAATTTCAGTCTCTAAATTGGCCACTTCCGAAGCTTCGATGGGCGTGACGTTGGCGTTGAAATGGGCCTCACCGTCTTCAATCAAATTGACTTTTGCACGCTGCTGACCTTCTACCAGCACCTTGACCGTTCCATCAGGCAACTTGAGCATCTGCAGTATGGTGGCCACGCAACCAACCTCGAACATATCGCCCACAGAGGGCTCATCCTTGGCCGCCGCTTTTTGCGCGACCAACATGATCCTTCGCTCTTGAGACATCGCCGTCTCCAAAGCTTTGATGCTCTTGGGGCGTCCCACAAAGAGCGGGATCACCATGTGGGGAAACACCACCACATCTCGAAGAGGCAACAAAGGCAAATCCAAGGGAGTGGCAGGCAGGGGAACTTGTCCGGACATGGTCAAACTTCCTTCAGTGAAGGGAGCGACAGATCAAATAACTTTGACCCCCGCTCCCAAGGGTTGTTCATCAAGCTTTCTTGGCTTCCTCGCGGTAAACCAATAAAGGGGGTTTGTTTTCTTCTATCGTGGACTCGTCCACCACGACCTTTTCAACATTGTTCAAATTGGGCAATTCATACATGGTGTCAATCAAGGAGATTTCAAGGATGGATCTCAAACCTCTGGCACCTGTTTTTCTGGCCAAGGCCTTCTTGGCAATCGCTTTAAGAGCGGCCGGGCGAATCTCTAAGTCCACGCCCTCCATGGCCAAGAGCATCGCATATTGCTTGACCAAGGCGTTTTTAGGCTCCGTCAAAATTTGAACCATGGCATCCTCACTCAACTCACTCAGAGTGGCAACCACGGGCATGCGGCCCACCAGCTCTGGAATCAAGCCAAACTTGATCAAGTCTTCAGGCTCCACATCACTAAAAACCTGTGTCAAGCTTCTTTCTAGTTTGCTCTTGACGGTTGCACCAAAGCCTATGCCAGAGGCCTCAGTGCGGCTTTCTATGACTTTTTCAAGGCCCGCAAAGGCCCCGCCGCAAATGAACAGTATGTTGGTCGTGTCCACTTGAACAAAATCTTGATTGGGGTGCTTTCTGCCGCCTTGTGGAGGCACCGAGGCCATGGTCCCCTCGATCAGTTTGAGCAAGGCTTGTTGAACACCCTCTCCAGAGACATCCCTGGTGATGGAGGGGTTGTCGGACTTTCTTGTGATTTTGTCAATTTCATCGATGTAGACGATGCCTCTTTGCGCTCGCTCGACTTCGTAATTGCAGGTCTGCAAAAGCTTTTGAATGATGTTTTCAACATCTTCTCCCACGTAGCCCGCCTCGGTCAAGGTCGTGGCATCGGCCATGACGAAGGGCACATCAAGCATTCTGGCCAAGGTCTGAGCAAGCAAGGTTTTACCGGAGCCGGTGGGGCCGATCAGCAAAATATTGCTCTTGCTCAGTTCAACATCCTCTTTCTTCGCCTTCTCTTTGTGCTTCAAACGCTTGTAGTGGTTGTAGACAGCCACCGACAATGAACGTTTCGCCACCTCTTGCCCAATGACGTAGTGGTCCAAATTGTTTTTGATCTCATGGGGAGTTGGCAACTCGCCCTTTTCGCCTTTGAGGCTTTGCGCCGTGTTGGGCAGCTCATCTCGGATGATCTCATTGCATAAATCAATGCACTCATCGCAAATGAACACAGAGGGGCCAGCGATTAACTTCTTGACCTCGTGTTGACTTTTGCCACAAAACGAGCAAAAAAGCGTTTTTTCAAATGAAGTGCCTTTTTTCTCGGCCATGAAAGATTCTTTAAGTAAAGGGTGTGTCAATGATAACTAAAAAGCCAGGGCCCAATGGACACCAAGCGCTTAAAACAAGAGAAAGAAGCTATAAATTGACAACTTCTTTGCCTCTAAAGAGCCCTTCAAGCCAATCCAAACCGCCTTTTAGGGCCTTTTGGCGATCACTTGATCGACCAAGCCGTAATCTTTGGACTCTTCGGCGGACAAGTAGTAATCGCGCTCGGTGTCTTTCTCAATTTTCTCAAGGGGCTGACCGGTGCGCTCGGCCAAGATCTTGTTCAATTGCTCACGGGTCTTCAAAATTTCCCTGGCATGGATCTCAATTTCAGTCGCCTGTCCCTGTGTGCCGCCCAAGGGCTGATGGATCATCACCTTGGAGTTGGGCAGAGAAAACCTCTTGCCTTTGGCGCCTGCAGCCAGCAAAAACGCACCCATGCTTGCGGCCATGCCTATGCACAAGGTCGACACGTCGGGCTTGATGAAATTCATGGTGTCAAAGATGGCCATGCCAGCGCTGACCGAACCACCGGGCGAGTTGATGTAAAAGGAGATGTCCTTGTCAGGATTTTCACTCTCCAAAAAAAGCAACTGAGCAACCACCAAATTGGCCGTCTGATCGTTCACAGGACCGACCAAAAAAATCACCCGCTCTTTAAGCAATCGAGAGTAAATGTCATAAGACCTCTCACCACGACCCGATTGCTCGATCACCATGGGGACCATCCCAAGGGCTTGGATATCTAAGTTGCTCATGTGTTCATCTTTCCTAAAATATTTGTCATGCAAGCTCTTTAAGCTTGCCCCATCAATTCTTCAAAAGTGACGATTTTCTCTTTGACTTTGACTTGAGAGAGCACGTATTGGGTCACATTTTCTTCAACCACCAAGGCCTCAACTTCAGCCAAATTTTGTTGATTGCTGTAATACCAACGGCTCACGTCTTCAGGCTTTTCATAACTTGACGCCAAGTGCTCAATGTGATCTTTGATTTGGTCAGGTTTGGCATACAAGTCGTTGGAGCTCACCAGCTCAGAGACCACCAAGCCCAAGCGAACACGGCTCTCGGCTTGTGGCCTAAAGAGATCCTCTGGAATGGGCGCCTTGTCGGCGTCCTTGATGCCCCGTTGCTTCAAATCCGCTCTGGCGCGCTCCACCATACGATCGAGCTCGGACTGGACGATCGACTTGGGCAAATCCAATTCCGATTTGGACACCAAGGCGTCCAAAACAACTTGTTTGTTTTTGCTGAGCAAGCGAGATTTCACCTCGCGTTGCAAATTCTTCTCGATGTCCGCCTTCAAGCCTTCCACCGTTGGTGTAGCAACCCCCAAAGATTTGACAAAGGCTTCGTTGAGCTCGGGCAAGTGGGCGCTTTCAATCTTCTTGAGCGAGACCATGAAATCGGCTGTTTTTCCGGCCACATCTTTGCCATGGTAATCGGCAGGAAAACTCAAAGGGAACGTCTTGCTTTCTCCGGTTTTCATGCCTTTGACCGCCTCTTCAAACTCCTTGAGCATCTGACCTTCGCCAACGACAAATTGAAAATCGCTGGCTTGACCGCCCTGGAAGGGCTCGCCGTCGACTTTGCCTTCAAAGTCAACCGTCACCCTGTCATCCACCTCCACTTGAGCCTCTTTTGACTTTTGATTGAAGGTGCGTTTTTGCTTTAAAAGAATATCGATGGTTTTGTCAATGGCCTCTTGGGTCACTTCAGCATGAAACTTTTCAACCTCCAAGCTGGACAAATCACCAAGCTTGACCTCTGGGTAAACTTCAAAAACCGCGTCAAAGGCAAGTTGACCTTCAGGCGAGACTTCCTTTTCACTGATCCTAGGTGCACCTGCGACCCTGATTTTGGCTTCACTGGCGACCATAGAGAACGCTTCTCCGACCTTGTCGTTCATGACGTCGTACTGAACAGAGTAGCCATAACGCTGAGCGACGATGTTCATGGGCACCTTACCAGGTCTAAAACCATCGATCTTGACTTGCTTGGACAACTTCTTCAAGCGTTGATCGACTTCATTTTGAATGGTTTCAATGGGGAGGGTCAAGGTGACTTTTCTCTCCAATTTTTCAAGCGTTTCAATGAGGACTGACATTTTATTTTTTACTCCAAAAAGACTGCCAAGGGCTTTTTTAAGCCCCAAGGACTTGCAAACCAAAGGTTCACATTCAACAAGCCAAATTCAGACGAACCGTGCTCCGTGGGGTGCTGCCCAGGTAGCATCACTTCAATCAAACAGCAAAAGCATTCATATGGCCTTCAGGTACGAAGAGGCAATACCTTCAAGAAAAGGCGTCAAGCTCAACCGAACCAAGGAAAAATGAAGTGCTCTACACTTTGTCATGAACAAAGCCGTGGGCTCTCTGGTGGTGCTTTAGCCCATCAGGCTGCCTTGGGCACCAAGATCCGAATCTGTTGATTCTATCCTAGCTGATGTGGCTTTTTAGGCACGCTTTTAGCCCCGCCTTGAGCGACTTCGTTGAAAAAGGATGCCACACAGCTCTGGGCTTAAACGAAAAACCCAAGGTCTTTTTGAGAGAAGTTTTTTAAATTCGGCAAAATACTCAATTGATCCTGTGCAGAAACACCAAACCATGTTGCCAAGGTGGAGGCCACTTGATCCACCGAGATCGAAGGCAACAAGCGACCTTGCCCAACGTCGTCGGGACCCGAGTTGGCGATCACGGGCGCTGAGCCGATGAATTTTTGCCCTTTGACTGCACCTCCCATGACAAAGTGCATGCTGCCCCAACCATGGTCTGAGCCGTCGCTGTTGCTGAGCAAGGTGCGACCAAAGTCAGAGGAGGTGAAGGTGCTCACTTGATCGGACACCCCCAACTCTTGCGTGGCTTTGTAAAACGAGGACATGGCGTCTCCCACCAATTGCATCAACCCAGGATGGTATTTGGTCAAGGCGGTGTGATTGTCAAAACCACCCAAGGAGACAAAGAACACCTGGCGCTTGACCCCCAAAGAACTTCTCGAAGCAATCAGTTTGGCCACCACTTGGAGTTGGTTGCCTAAACTGTTGGCCAGCGGAAACGAGGTCGTGAGCGGATTGATCTTGGACAAGGCCAAGCTCACTTGATCGTGCGCATCAATGGAGCGTGCGGTTGTTTTGATGTACTCTTGCTCCAAGAGGTGGGTTGAAGGCGTCACGATCATTTTGCTCAAAGCCGCTTGACAAGCCGCAGAGCCAAACAAAGCACTTTTGACCCCATTGATCTGCACCGAACCCGATTCGCTCAGTTGGTACTGCGAGGTGTATTTTCCAGTCAGATAAACGGCATTGCCCCCTAGCCCTATGCAGGTGAAGGCGGCCTTTGAGTTGCTGGACTGAAACAAGTCGCCCATGCGTCCGCCCCATCCAGAGGTCGCGCCCTCAGGGTAAGAGGATTGCCAATAGGATTGTTGATCGTTGTGCGAAAACAATTTAGGCGGCAGCGGCACTGACGCGCTTGTGAACTGCGCCTTGGTGGTGGGTTGAACCAAGGTGCCCACGTTCAAGATCACGCTCATTTTGCCCGCATCAAAAATCGGGATCAAGGACGACAACTCAGGGGCCAAGGCATATTGGCGCGAGTTGGCCAAAGGCGTTGAAGGCTTTAAAAGCGTATCGCTCAAGAAAGGCAAATCAATGGCCAAGTTGGACCTGAAACCGGTGTAGGCCGCATGACTGGGCGCATCAAAGGGAATCAAGGTGTTGGCGTAATCGTTGCCGCCATACATGAAGACACAAACAATCGCCTTGTAATCATCGCTCGCAGTGAGCGCCGAAGACGCAGCCGCCGCCTCGGACAAGGCGGCCAAGTTCATCGCCAAAGGTGCCGCAGCGCCAGCGACACTCAGGCTCAAACCTGTCTTCAAAAAACTTCTTCTGGACTGGTTGCGATCAAGGACTTGTAGGTTGGGGTGCATGCGCATCTTCACTTCAAAACAATGTATTGCGGACAAGCAAAAACCAAGACCAAGGCGGCATAAATACGGTTCATGAGCCCAGCAGTTGTGCTCACCGAGATCGTATCCAACGCCGCCTTCATCGAGAGCAACATGTCCGAGCTCAACTCTTGAGCGCAAAGCAAGGTGTTGAGTTCAGCCAACAAGGCGCTGGAATCTTTGGCAATGGCCATGAGCGCAGTGTAGTCGGCCTTGACATCCCCTACGCCACTCCCAGCCACCACTCTTTGCATGAAGTTGATGTAACTGGCCACCGATGTTTCATCAACGATTTGCAACTCCGGGGCTGTGAGGCCAGAGTTGGCCAAAGCCGTGTTGGGCGGGACATAGCCTGGTCGAAAGAAATTAAAAACGGTGGGCGCACGCAAAGGGGACTGCCCCAAAGCGTTGCTCGTGCTGGACAAATCGCCCACAGCCCATACATTCGAGGCCGATTTGGCTTGGAAAGCAATGGCCCAATTCAAGAAACGCACCACAGGCTCTCGGATTTTTCCAACAAAGGGACTTTGCGAAATCAAACTCATGTCGCGCGCCTCTGGATCCATCAAGATGGCCTTGACCACAGCCTTCATGTCGCCACGCACTGACGCGCCATTGTTGATGAACGTGTTGGCAACGCGATTGACGTAACTTGAACTGGGGTTGCTACACACCAAGCGTTGAATCATCTGTTTGGCCAAAAAGGGAGGTAAATTGGGATGGTTGAACACGGTATCCAGGGCGATTTTTAAGGACTGAACTGCAGAGGTGCCCGAAGGGATCGTGACACCCAAAAAACTCTTGGCTCCGGTTTCATACCTCGAGTTGACTTGCACCATGGGTCGATTCATGAGCGAAGGTGGGTAGGGGCTGGTGAGGCCGCTGGTGTCCAAGTCCCAACCCGTGAAGACTCGGGCCATACCGCTCACATCGGACTGCGTGTAGGTTTCAACGGCAACACTGCCGTTGAATTGTGGGGTGCCATCGTTGTTCAACTTGATCAAGCCAATGGTGAACAGTTGCATGAGCTCACGGGCATAGTTCTCATCGGGTTGACTGCCGGTGACCACATTGCCTTTGACGTTACCCTTGTAGGTCAAGTAATACCCCATGGCGGGACACAAGGTGATTTGCTCCAGCAAGGTGCGGTAATTACCAAAAGCGTTTTGCTCCAAAATATCCAGGTAATTGGCCACACCAAATTGTCTCCACTGGCTTGGCACACCTAGCACGGACAAAACACAAATTTCTGACAACATCAAGACCACGCGTTGCCTGAGCGAATCACTTGAGGTGATCAATTTTCGCCAAATCACGTTGTCCATGCCGGTTGTAGAGTTGATGTTCGCTGCAGCCGCATAGCCCATGTCTAGCATCATCTGGGTGTAGGTTTGCGTGATGGGCATGGCAGCTTGCGCATCCAACCATTCAGACAAGGTGTTCGCGCTCACAGCGTTCAATTGCTCTTTGGTAAAACCCAATGTGGCTTGGTGCAAGAACCGAGAGGCCGCATTGACCGAATTCAAAGTACAAAGCCCCCCATTGACCAAGCAAGCAAAGCCTGACAAAGCGCCAACGCGCGTGAGCACATTGCTGCTGATGGGGCCCAAGACGAAAACATCCCCACTCGCGTCCCCTTGGGCGCTGACGCCCAAATAAGTTTGGGTGCTGGCGTAATACCGGTACAGATAACTGCCATAGACCAAATTCAAGGGTCCACGAGGAAACAAAGATGGATACTGACCCTCAGCCCAATTGAACAAAGCATTGGCTTCTGTTGTTGAGGGTGCGCTGGACGCCAAGGTGGGCGACACCGAGGTCACCAAACTTCTTTTGACCGGCTGAGGAGGTAGGTCTGCGAGCAATGAGAAATTGTCGTGCGCCAAGGAGGGTTCGGCCAACGCTTGGCCCGCACTTGGATCAAAGCCTACGTCACCACATCCTGATAGAAGTGCCACCACCGAAGAGGTCAAGCCAAGAGATGGCCATGGCCCCAAACCTGCTTGAGTTTCCTCAGGGTCAGTCGCCCCCAAGACAGCCTCTTCGCCACTTGGAAAAGAAGGGGCTTGTTTGAAAGATATGCTTGATTTTTCTAGCAATGCAAGTTCTCCAAAGCGTGGTGCGGGGTGGCTGTAACTTCAAAGGGTTTGCTCTTGCTTCACCCCCTTCGTTGGAACTGAACCGCAGAAGGTTTGAATTGCAAAAGTTTGATTTTTGAACTTGTGCACCACTGAAAGCATTAGAGCAAGAAAGTCTCTTCAGCGCAAGTGTCATATGACTCCAAAAAACCAAGCCTAGTCATCTGAAGTTGAAAGCCACTACGGTTCTGGAAGCTACACCGTGCGTGGAAATATTTAGCCGCAAGTCTTAGCAAGCAAAGGAAAAAAGGATGGTGCGACTGACTGGACTCGAACCAGCACAGCATTTCTGCCGATAGGACCTAAACCTATTGCGTCTACCAATTTCGCCACAGTCGCATCCTGAAGGTGGATTCTAAATGCTTTTTCCGACCTCATCTCTTGGTCGGGCTTTGAAGACTCAAAAGAGCTCAAAACCCATGCCCTTTCACGGATCAATTTTTGGACTTTCTAAAAAATCATCAACAAACCATGAGGATGTCAAGCCAGAGAAAGAAATACCTACCCACTTGGCACGAGCTGCATAAGCTTGGTAGCATGGAGGTGTGAAACATTACGAAAACTTCCCCGTGGCCTCTTGGCTGTGCCCGCCCTCTCTGAGAGCGCCCATCATGGCCATCTACAATTTTGCCAGAACCGCAGATGACTTTGCCGACGAAGGTGATGCTTTGGCAAGCATGCGCCTGCAACAACTTCATGACTTCAAACAGATGCTAAAGATCTGTTTGTATGAACCTCAAAAACTCTCTGGCCCTCATCAAATCTTGTTCTCTGATTTGTCTGAAGCAGTCCTGGCGTTCAACTTGCCTACCGAGCCTTTTTTCCATCTGCTAGACGCCTTTGAGCAAGACGTGTTGTACACCGAACATGCCGTGCGTTATGAAAGCCAAGCGGCCTTGTTGCGCTACTGCTCCAAATCGGCCAATCCCATTGGCCGACTGCTCTTGCACTTGTATGGCATCCACGAGGCCGACTCCATCAGAAGGAGCGACGCCATTTGCACCTCACTTCAATTGATCAATTTCTGGCAAGACCTGAGCATCGATATTCCAAGGCATCGATTTTATTTGCCCACGGGCAGCGAGCTGGAAGAGGAGCTGAGTTTTGCACACGCGTTGATGATCCAAGGTTCGCCCTTGTGTGATCGCGTCCCTGGGCGTGCCGCATGGGAGCTGAAAATGGTGGTCCAAGGGGGACTGAAAATACTGCAAAAATGCAGAACCGTGAACACCTATTTGCACCGCCCAAAGATCGGTCCGATGGACTTTCCCTCCATGCTGCTTCGAGCCTTGTCATAAAGGTCTTTGTTTTTCCAGCCCAAGAAGCCAAGAAAAATCTCCTCGGCCCGCACATTTTAAGAAAAACTTGGGCCCGTCAATGGCACAATCTCTCTCCATGACGCCACAGCAATACGTACAAGACAAGGCTGCCACTTCGGGAAGCAGTTTTTATTATGCATTTTTGTTTCTCTCGAGACCCAAAAGGTTGTGCATCACCGCTTTTTATGCTTTTTGCAGAGAGGTTGATGACATCGTTGATGAGGTCACCGAGCCCGGTATTGCCGCCTCCAAATTGGCCTGGTGGAAACAAGCCGTCCTAGACGCCTTTGATGGTCAAGTTCATCACCCGGTCCTCAAAGCCTTGATGCCTTGGACACAAGCGTTTCACATCAAAAGCCACCATCTCTTGTCCATCATTGAGGGCTGTGAAATGGATTTGACTCAAACCAGGTACTTGGACCGACCCGGGCTTGAGCGGTACTGTCATCTCGTTGCCGGCGTGGTGGGCGAGGTCTCGGCTTTGATTTTTGGACAAACTTCTGCTCAAACCACCCAGTACGCTCATCGTCTGGGTCAAGCGTTTCAGTTGACCAACATCATTCGCGACGTTGGCGAAGATGCAATGCGCGGACGCATTTACCTGCCCATCACAGATTTACAGGCCTTTGATGTGAAGGCCCATGAAATTTTGAACCGTATCGACTCTGAGCGATTTCAAGCCCTGATGTCGCATCAAAGCTTGCGGGCCCAAGAACTCTACACAGAGGCCTTTGCGCTTTTACCGCAAGAAGATCTCAGATCACAAAAACCAGGCTTGATGATGGCCAGTATTTATCGCACGCTCTTGAATGAAATTGAGCTGGCCAATTACCCAGTGCTCACGCAACGCGTGTCTCTCACACCCATCAGAAAACTCTGGCTGGCTTGGAAGGTTCAAGCCCTGGGGCTTTTCTAACACGCCCCATGACCCGCGACATCACCATCGTTGGCGCTGGCTGGGCGGGCTTGGCTGCGGCCGTCAAAGCCACGCAATTGGGCTTGAGGGTCCAACTCTTTGACGCCGCCCATGCACCTGGTGGACGTGCCAAGAGCGTGGCGCATCAAGGCCTGCTCTTTGACAATGGTCAACACGCCTTGATTGGGGCCTACAGTGAGACCTTGGGCCTCATCCAAACCATGGGCCTGCAACCCCAAGCACTTTTTGATCGCCAAGCCCTGAAGTGGCAGTACCCAAGAGGCGAGTGCTTTGCGTTGCCGCAAGATGCTTATCCTTTGAAAGCCCTCAGATCTTTGCTTTTCAGCAAACGTTTCAGTGTCAGGGAAAAATCAACGCTCATGAAACCTTTGTTTTTTAGCGTCTCTCAAGCGCTTTGGGGCAAGGCGGATGACACCGTCGACGAGCTGTTCAAAGGGGTCAGCCCCAAAATCATGCGTGACATCATCTCCCCCTTGTGCTTGTCTGCGCTGAACACGCCCATCTCCGTGGCCAGCGCAAACACCTTCATGCGCGTGCTCAAAGATGCCTTTGCCAATGCGCCTCAATCCTGTGAGTTTTTATTTCCCCGCCTTCCCTTGAGCGACATCTTTCCCCTGCCCTGCCTCAATTGGCTTCGTGAGCGTGGCGCGAGAATTCAACTCAACCACCGAATTGATGACCTCCAAGCCTTGGAGCCCCAGGTCCCTGTTGTTTTGGCCGTCCCACCTTGGCAAGCCAGCTTGCTCACCCAAGACAAGTACCCACAGTGGTCCATGCTGGCGAAAAATTTAAAGCACAGGGCCATAGCGAGCATCTATGTCAAAGGCTTGCGCGCTGAGTCGGGTTCAAAGCAAGTCCCCTATGAGCCAGGCCCTTTGATGTGTTTGAACGATCACGATGAGAGCGAAGATTGTGTCCATCCACAATTTGGTCTTCAACTTGGTGTCAACGCGTCCACCCGGGACTCACACCCAAGAAGAGCTGAGCATTGGGCGCTGATTGTGAGCGCAGCAGACCCCAACGCACGACAAACGATCATAGAAAACGCCCTGAAGGCTGCTAGAGAACAGTTGAAACTAGAAGACGCACAGCTCGAGTTGTGCACGGTTGAAAAGCGAGCAACCTTCTCATGTGATGCACATCTACAAAGACCCCCTTCCTGGATCGACACGGGTCTCATGGCCGCAGGTGACTATGTACAAGGGCCCTACCCTAGCACCCTTGAGGGGGCCGTTCGTTCAGGCTTTCAAGCCGTCTCGCAGTTGGTCGACGCCTCTTTGGTTTGAAGTCACGCAGACAACACTTCGCGTGTGCTTTAAAGCTCCAACATGCTCACAAGCTCGCTTAAATCTTTCACCGTCACGGGACATGCGCCCGTTCCCGGCCAGGCCCGCTCCTCGCGGTTGATCCAAACACAGGGCATCTGAAGCCCTTGAGCCCCGACGATGTCCGTGTAGGCATCATCTCCGATGTGAAGAATCTCCTCGGCCTGGAGCTTCAAACAGTCTGCCGTGTGCTGAAAAATTCTTGGATCTGGCTTGGCGACACCAAACTCTTGAGCACTGATGGCGTGAGCAAAGTACTGGCCTAAGCCCACTTGCTCAATGTCTGCATTGCCATTGGACAAGGCGACCATTTGAAAACGTTCACTTAACTTGTCCAGTGCCGCAATGACGTCGGGATACAACTGCACCGATTGTCTGGCTTGGAAGAAAGCATGGAACGCATGATCCACCCCGCTTGTGGGTTCATCTGCTCGAAGCAAGACCTCTCGGATGAGTTCTTTCCTGATGGCACTCAAATCGTGCATTTTGTCTTTGAATTGACTTTTTACAACCTCCCTGATGTCGCTGACAAGTGCGGTGTCTTGATAGATAGACAAGGCTTTGGGTGTGTTTTTAGTGAACCACGCCAACAAAGCGGCCTCGGCGTTGGCCAAGGTGGGTCCAATGGGCCACAAAGTATCATCAAGATCGAAGGACAAAGCACGGATTTTTTGAATATTCATGGGCTGTGTTGTGAGAAAATAATGCATGGCTCAAAATTTAAGATTCTTGGAAGAACCCGCATACCGTCATGGGCAAACCCCAAAGACGGCGGTCATCTTGTGCAACCTTGGCACGCCCCAAGCACCCGAAAGCAAGGCTTTGAGAGTTTACTTGGCTGAATTCTTGAGTGACCCTCGTGTGGTTGAAATTCCAAGGTGGCTGTGGCTCATTATCTTGCATGGCATCATTTTGCGCTTTCGACCTTCCAAGTCGGCCAAAAAGTACGCCTCGATCTGGACCGAAGAAGGCTCGCCCTTGAGGGTTTGGACCCAAGCGCAAGCGCAAAGCCTACAAGAGCGCTTTAGCAACGCACAAGAACACGTGAGCGTTCGGTATGCGATGCGCTATGGCCAGCCCAGTGTCTCTGAGGTCATGGATGAATTAAAGACCCAAGGCGTCACCAAGGTGTTGGTCTTGCCTGCTTACCCGCAGTACTCGGGCACCACCAGTGCCAGTGTCTTTGACGCGTTTTACCACTGGTCGCTCAAAACTCGCACCATCCCAGAGTATCGGTTCATCAACCACTACCATGACCACAGCGCCTACATCAACGCCTTGGCTTCTCGCATTGAGCAACACTGGCAACTCCACACCCGGGCTCCCCTCTTGGTCATGAGCTTTCACGGTGTCCCGGAGAGAACGCTCATGTTAGGAGACCCCTACCATTGTGAGTGCTACAAGACTGCGCGACTGTTGGCCGAGCGTCTTGGGCTCCAAGCCTCGCAATACAAAGTCACGTTTCAATCAAGGTTTGGTAAAGCCAAATGGTTGGAGCCCTATACAGAACCCACGATACGCGCATTGGCGCAAACTGGCCATGAACACATTGATGTGATTTGCCCAGGTTTTACCAGCGACTGCTTGGAGACCTTGGAGGAGATCAACATGGAGGTCCGCCACGCGTTCCTCGAAGAGGGCGGCAAAACCTACAACTTCATCCCCTGTTTGAACAACGACCCACCTTGGATCGATGCCCTTTATGCTATTGCTTGCCAACACCTGCAAGGCTGGAGCTTAAAGGCGCCGCCTGACTCGGATTTGCAAAACTCAAGAACGCGCGCCATGGAGTTGGGTGCAAAAGATTAAGTCTCTTTGACCCTCAAGCCTGCATGCACTTGAGGTCTGTGGGTGTTCAGGCGTCGTATTTTTTTCCCAACTCTAGCAATTGAGGTGTCTCGATCACGGCGTTCAAGCCATCAAAGTCCAGCATGCGCTCTCTAAAGGCTTGGGTGGTTTGGTGCACTTGCAAACTGCTGAAGTAAGCTTGCATGTGATGAACCAATGCCCTGACCGTGCCCCCAGGAAAGATCACGATCTTGAACCCCCGATCGGCCAACACTTTTGCACTCTCGATGGGCGTTTGCCCGCCTTCCACCATGTTGGCCAGCAAGGGGATGCGAGAAGCAAAGCGTTCGCAAACGCAACGCATGTGCTCCTCGGTTTTGAGCGCTTCGATAAAAAGAGCGTCGACCCCGCATTCCAAATAAGCCTCTGCTCGGTCCAAGGCTTGCTCAAAACCCTCCACAGCAATGGCATCTGTTCTGGCCAAGATCAAGGTTTCACTCGAGCGCCTGGCATCCAAAGCCGCATGCAATTTTCCTTTCATCTCTTGGATGCTGACCACCGACTTGCCCGCCAAATGACCACATCGCTTGGGGAAGGTTTGGTCCTCCAATTGAATCATCTTGGCACCCGCTCGTTCAAAGTCTTTGACGGTCCTTTGGGTGTTCAATGCGTTGCCAAACCCCGTGTCCGCATCCACAATCACTGGCAAATCAACCCTCTCGGTGATCAGGCCAAGGGTTTGAACCACTTCTGTGGCCGTGGTCAACCCCACATCCGAGCGTCCCAAACGGGTGTAAGCGATCGAGGCACCAGAGAGATACAGGGCCTCAAAACCCGCTTGCTGAGCAAGCAAGGCACTCAATGCGTCATAGACACCTGGGGCCAGGACCGCACCTTGGCCCGTCAAGCGCTCTTTGAGTGTTTTGTGAGTGATGGACATAGAACTCCGATTCATGGTTGAACATCAAGCCGACAAGTCTTGCTTGATGGCGTGGGCGGCTATAAAAGCACTGGCCATGGCGCTTAAGAGTCCGTTGCCAGACAAATAACCCCAAACGGCTGGACCGGATACACCTCTGGCTGCCCCTCCACCCGCAAAGGTGTTGGGTAGCGCCGTGCGATCGGGCTTCAAAACACGACACAAAGCGTCAATGTCCAAGCCCCCTTGTGTATGAAACAATGCGCCAGTGACTTTGATCGCAAAAAGGGGTAGTGTCAATCCACGCTCAAAGACCCGTTCGAGCTCATGCCCTTTTTGATCCTCAGACGCTACCAGCCCTTGTCCCTGCGTCAAGCCCTCCAAGGTGTTCGCCAGTGAACTGCTTGCGCATCCAATCCAGTCGGCCAAAGACTGCACGGACTCAAAACGCCGCACACCTCCCATGCGCTCCAACTCCACAAAGTCTGGAAAGCTTCTGGCCAATGTCAACAAGGGGCCATCAAAGACATTGAACGCGATGCCCTGGGGCTGCGCCAAGACCTCGAGCGAAGCTTCTGAATAGCCCAAGCTTTCATTGTGAAAGCGTTGGCCCAAGACATTGACTTGGATACCGCCTTGCATCATCAGCGCCCAGGTGACCAGCACCCCTTGGGGCTGAGCCCAAGAGCCATGCCCCTGAAAAGCGGTCAAATCAGCCAACTGTGCACCCAGCAAACGGCCCCAAACAATAGCACTGCCATCGTTGCCCGCATGCCCCGCGTAGGTAGAGTCTTGCATCTGTGGAATGAACTCTTTGAGGAGTTGGGCGTTGCCACCAAACCCGTTGCAAGCCAAAAGAAGCGCTCCTGCTCGAACATGCTCCATGCTTTTATCGGGTCTTTGGTAAGCCAGCGCACCCACGCGGCCCGTGCTTTGGATGACCCACAGCTCGAGCACATGCGACTGGGTCAAGATGCAAACCTCTGCATCCTGACAGGCCCGTTGGAGTTGATCCATCAAACCCAGACCGGTTCGTGAGGCCAAGGTGTGCATGCGGTATTGCCGGTGACCGGGGTACAAAAAATGATCCAAGACTTCCCAATTCAAACCATGCTTTTTAGACAGAGCATCCATGGCCAAAGGGATTGCTTGTGTGTAAGCGCTTACCAGATGAGGGGCCGCCAAGCCATGTGCTTTGTCTTGAATGTCGCGCGCAAATTCCTCGGCTGTGTCCTCCAAGCCCAATGCTTTTTGCGCCAGGGTGCCCGCAGCTGGAATAAATCCTGAGGACAAGGCGGTGGAACCGGCGGGGACTTCGTCTCTTTCTAAAACCAAACTCTCAACGCCCACATCTTTCAAATGCAGTGCTGCCGATAGACCGCAGGCACCTGCACCTACGATCACCACCGGCCAGTGCATCTCCCGGGCCTGGGTGGGCAAGGCATCCAAGAGTTGCTCCTCATCAGCAAACTCAAGCACTCGAAGTTCATCGCAACGGATCTGCATGCAAGCTCACTCAAGCCTGATCAAGAAAATCTTGACAGCTCAAAACACGCGCCACCGAGGCCATGTCGCTCAAAGCGGCCACATGCTGATCTTGGCCAAAGGCCGCACAGCCATCTGACAACACCCATGTGTCATAGTCTCTCACATGCGCATCTCTGACCGAACTGGCCACCCCACCGTTGGTCACGATGCCACAAACCACCAAGCGCTCCACACCCGCTTTCTTTAAAAGCCAATCCAATGGGGTGTTGAAAAAAGCCGAGTACGCCACCTTGCTCACGCTCACATCCACCACCGGCAACAAGACATCGACCACACCTTGTCCCCAAGAGTTGGGTGCGAAGTCGCCCTTTCTTAAAAAGGGTCTCTTTTGCAGCAAGTGCTCAGAGATCATCGGCTCGCCCTTGGCATTGGGCCACAGTGTGAACATGGATGCGCACACCATGCCGCCTTGCGCCTTGATGGCTTGAGCCACAGGCAAGACCCGAGCAGGCAAAGCTTGCGCCAAAACGCTGGTGGTCTTGCCTCTGGCATAAGCCCCTTGATCAGATAGAAAATCATTTTGCAAGTCGACGATCAACAGTGCACAATTTGTCTTTGCATTCATGCGCTTTTTCCCTTCATCAGGCTTGCTCCAGCGTGATCAACAAGAGCCCCATCTCATCGACCGTGCCCTTGAATCCTGGCTCCAACCAAACCGTGGTGTCGCCTTGCTCCAAAATGGCTGGCCCATGGACGACCGCGCCAATGGCAAGCGCCAAGCGATCCCACCTGGGGACGTCCCACCAGAGCTTTTGATGATAAATGCGCTGCAAGCCCAACACCTCTTGTGATGTCTTGCCCTTGGGCGCCAAGATGGAGAGATCAAACTTCGGGCGCACCCCAATTTTGGTGTACCGCAAATTGAGCACTCGAATGGAAACCCCATGGAGCACGCGACCAAAGGCGTCTTGATAGGCCTGCTCAAAACTGCGTTGAACACTCTCGTGGGTGATCTCTCCAGGATCCAAAGTCACACTCAAGGTATGTGTTTGCCCTTGGTAAAGCATGTCCAAAAGCACCATCTCTTGGATCTGAGTGAACAACACCCCAGAGGCATCAAGCCTCTTTTGTGCAACCGCAGAGAGTTGGTCAATTTTGGCCTTTAAACCCTCAAGGTCCAGCACCTTCAAGGCCTGGTTCAAGGTTTGTACGGCATCGTGCCGCATGTCGGCCATGACACATCCCAGCGCAGACGTGACGCCCGGGTACCTCGGCACGATACCCACACTCACCCCGACCTCTCGCATCATGGCGCACACATGAAGCGCACCCCCTCCACCAAAAGGCATGTAGGCGAAGTGTCTAGGGTCGTGTCCTTTTTCAATCGAGACCAAGCGAATCGCACCCGCCATTTTTGCATTGGCCAAGGTCAAAAGCGCTTCTGCCGCCTCATGCACCTCCAGACCCAGAGGATCAGCCACGCCGCGTTGAATCGCGGCTTTGGCCAAATCCACATCCAAGGCTTGCAATGAGCCTCCCCCCAAAGGCCTCTTGGCAGCAATTCGGCCCAACAAGACATTGGCATCGGTGACCGTGGCCTGGGTGTTGCCACGACCATAGCAAGCTGGCCCTGGGAAACTTCCCGCCGATTGGGGTCCGACTTGAAGCATGCCGCTGCCGTCCACCCAAGCAATCGAACCACCGCCCGCGCCAATGGTCTCGATTTGGATCATGGGGGAGCGCACCACCAAGCCAAATTCAATGGAGGTTTGCGCCGAAAGACTGGCCTGCCCTTTAGAGATCAAAGACACATCAAAGGACGTTCCACCCATGTCCCCGGTGATGACATCCAAAAAACCAGAGGCCTTGGCCACTTGAGCACATGCGATCACCCCTGCCGCAGGTCCAGAAAGTGCGGTTCGCACGGGCAACTCACTGGCCGTTTGCGAGGACATCACGCCACCATTGCTTTGAACGATGAGCAGTTCACCCTCAAATCCGTGCTGGTGCAAGTCCGACTCCAAGCGGCGCAAATACCCACCGACCACGGGTTGCAAGGAAGCGTTCAAACTTGCAGTCGAGCAACGCTCAAACTCCCGAATCTCAGGCAGCACCTCGCTGGCCACACTGATGTAGGGATTGGGCCAAATGTCCCTCAGTGCTGCCAGTGCTTGTCTTTCATTGAGTGGATTGGCATAGGCATTGATAAAAAACAAACAAAGCGCCTCACAACCTTGCTCGAGCAAGTCCTTCGCTTGGGCCACCACTTGCTCCAAATCCACCGGGGTATGGATGCTGCCATCGGCCAAGACGCGTTCATCGACCTCTCTTCGAAAGGGTCGCTCAATGATGGGCTTGAAGTCTCCCCTCAAGCCCCAGGTCTGAGGACGATCTCGACGCCTCATCTCCAGCACATCCCTAAAGCCCCTTGTGGTGATCATGCCAGTTTTGGCAACTTTGCGCTCTAAAAGCGCATTCGTGCCCACGGTTGTGCCATGCACAATGGTTGAAACACGCGACACTTCAGAGGGCGCATTTGGGCGCTCAGCAGACAAACCATCCAACGAGGACACAATTTTAGCGACCCCGTTCATGAAGCCCTTGGCTTCCTCGCCGCGAGTCGATGGGACTTTGATGATTTGCGCCTCTTGGGTGTGTTCATTGAGCACGAACAAATCGGTGAACGTTCCGCCCACGTCCACACCGACGATCCAAGGTTTTTTAACTTGGCTCATGATCTCGCACCTTGCGCACCAGGATGCACGTAGCCACCAGCTTCATCGGCTTCAATCCATTTTGGATCACGCTTTTTAACATCGCCAAAACCCCCACCTCCCGGTGTTTGAAGCCTTAAGCGCTCACCCCTTTTGAGCTCGATGCCAAGCATCTTGGACCCCATGGGAGGCGTGTACCATTGGTGATTGTTTTCAAATTCAAATAAATTTTTGGCCCCCTCTTGCCCACCCGCAATGCCCTTGGGAGCAAATTTTGCCCGTTCGCCAAACAAGAACGCCTGTGCATGCTGCTCCAACAGCTCAATTTCATAAACCGCACCCAATCCTCCTCTGAACTGACCCATTCCGCCGGAGTCCTCGCGCAAGGCCCATTGGGTGAACCTCACTGGGTAGGCCGCTTCTAAAATTTCAAGCGGAGGAATGGTGGCCGTCGAGATGGGGGCATTGCCGTGGCTCAGTCCATCGCCTTGGCTGTGACCACCGTGACCACCGCCAAAAAAACTGAACATCACCCATCGCTCACCTCGCCTGGCCTCATCACTCCTGTAACCTGACAAAGACAAGGCGTTGATGGTGCCATAAGCATGCGCCAAAGCAAGTTGCTCATCGGCCAAGGCCGCTGCACTGAAAATCACATCGATCATGCGCAAAATGGTCTCTGTGTAGCCCCCCACAGGCCTAGGCCTTTGAGCGCTGATGACCAGTCCTTGCGGGATCACAAAATCCACCGCATCCAAAACCCCCGCATTGGCCGGCACATCTGGAAACAAATGCTTCAATGCCACGTAACAAGCGGCGACCGCCGTGGCCTTGGAAATGTTCACCGGCCCCGCACATTGTTGGGCGGACGCAGAGAAGTCCAAACACATGCGCTCGCCTTGTATGCTCATCTTCAAATGGATCCCAAGCGGCTTGTCGACCACCCCATCGTTGTCCAAGAAATCTTCAAAGGTGTAGTGCCCATCAGGCATGGCTTGGATGTGAGTTTGCATGAGTTTGAGCGCTCTTTGCCTCAACTCCTTCATGACCTTCAATACAAGCGAGGCATCGTACTCCTGCAACAAACCATCGAGGCGCTTGACCCCCAAATCCAAAGCGGCCAGTTGGGCGTTCAAGTCTCCCCATAAACTATCAGGCAAACGCGTGTTGGCCCGAAGTATGGCCAACACATCTTCTTGCAACTCATGCGCTTGAATGATGCGAACGGGAGGAATTTGTACCGCTTCTTGCCAACACTCGGTGGCCGAGGGGTTGTAATTGCCAGGCACCGCTCCACCTACATCGTGCCAATGAGCAGCAGAGGCCAAGTAGCAATACAACTGGCCATCTTTGAAGTAAGGCCTGACCAATTTAAAGTCATTGGCATGTGTACCTCCCTCATAGGGATCGTTAAAGAGCCACGTGTCCCCCGGTTTCATGCCCCCGCGTGTGTCGGCCACTTCACGCGCGGCTTTGACCGCAAAGGCCATGACCCCTACAAAAATGGGCAAGCCCGATTTGCCTTGAACCAGGGTGTCTCCTGTTTGGGCATCGTACAAGCCGTGACAGGCATCGTGCGCTTCGGCAATGATCGGGTTGAACGCACTTCGGTAGAGCGTGGCATCCATTTCGTCGGCGATTTGCTCCAAGCGCCCCTTTAAAACGGCCAGGGTCACAGGGTCAACGCAGGAGCTACTGGGCTCTGAGGGGAAACGGGCATCAGACACTTGATTCACTTCTTTCTTAACTTTAAAACGTTCACCAAACCTTTTAATCGAACCATCTCCATCAAAAACTCTGGTATGGGTTCGCAAGGCAACTCTTGGTGTTCATCCAACCAAACTCTTGAACCCATGACCTTGATCTGTTGCCCCTCTTTGAGCTCTTGGGCTCGAGGACAGGTCAAGAGCAACAAACCCAAATTGAAGGCATTTCTAAAAAACAAGCCGCTGTAAGATGGCGCAATCACGGCTTTCAGACCCAAGTGAACCAACACCCCAGCCGCTTGTTCTCTGGAGGAACCAACCCCAAAACCTTCACCGGCCGCGATCACGTCACCTGGCTTCACCTTGAGAGCAAAGTCAGCCCTCACGCCTTGCAGGGCGTGCTTGGCGATGGTTGGCAAATCAAACTTCATGTAGGCGCCTGGGGCCAAGGCATCGGTATCGATTTGCGCACCCAAGGACCAAACCCTTGAGGTGGGTGTTTGTTGCAAAGACATGGCCTCGTCTGACGGGGAAGTTGGACGATGCGTGCTCATGACAGCATCTCTCGCACATCGGTGATTTTCCCTCTGATCGCAGAAGCCGCCACGGTGTAGGGGGAGCCCAAATAAACTTGAACACTGGCTGGGCCCATGCGGGCTTTGAAGTTTCTTGCCGTGCTAGAGATCACCGTCATGTTGTCCTCAAAGCTAGCGCCGTACCCAGCACAGGCGCCGCAACTGTTGGGTAAAATTTGTGCGCCTGCGTCGATCAACACCTGCATCACGCCCTCTTCTTGAGCAATGCGTTGGTCCTTTGCACTTGCTGGTGCCACCATCAAACGCGTCCCTGCATGAATGCGTTGACCTTTGAGCACTTCAGCAGCAGCCCTTAAATCATCCAATTTCGCACCAGTACAAGCGCCTATATAGGCGATGTCAACGGCCACATCGCTATAAGCACCCACGGACTTGGTGTTGGCTGGGCTATGGGGGGCAGCGACTTGGGGCGCGAGCTCAGAGGCACTGAACACATGGCGCTCCTGAATGGAGTTGATGTCACTGGACCAAACTTCAAAGCCTTCAAGAAGCTTCTCCTGCACACCCACTTCTCGCAAGTACTCAAGGGTCACCTGATCGGCGGCAACCAGGCCGGCTTGCGCACCCATCTCGGCACTTAAGTTGGAGAGCGTCATGCGCTCACGCATGCTCAAGGCTTGAATGGTGGGTCCCGTGAACTCGATGGCTTGGTACTCGCCACCGTTGAGCCCCCTTTGTGCAATCATATGAAGCATCATGTCCTTGGCCATGAGACCCCTGGCCAAACGGCCCGTCCAATGCATCTCGATGGTTCTAGGCACTTGAATCCAAATCTGCCCTGTGACCACCACCCCCAGCATCTCGGTCGCCCCAATGCCAAACATATAGCATCCAAATGCGCCACCTGTGGGCGAATGCGAGTCTCCCCCGACACAAAACATACCTGGCTTTAAATGCCCTCTCTCCGGTAAGACCACATGGCAAATACCCTGGCTGTCAATGACATGGGGGAGCTTCCACTGTTGGGCCACATCACGGGTGATTTTTAATATTTTTTTGGAGTCCTCGTCCCTTTCAGGCACATAGTGATCCATCACCAAAACGACTTTTTGGGGATCCCAAATTTTGGCATCCAACTCCCTAAGCATGGGCTCGAGCCTTCGGGGTCCAGAGGAGTCATGAAACATGGCCAAGTCCACCGCACAATTGAGCACCTCGCCTACACGAACCGAGGACACGCCAGCGGCTTTGGCAATGATTTTTTGCGCGAGGGTTTGTGCCACGTGAGCGCCACCCGCCTTGGTCGAGTCTTGAGAGAAAGATGAGCTTGAGCTTGCTTGGGTCATTCGGGCTTGGCTCCAGAAAATTTCACCACCTCTCGCCAACGTGCGATATCGACCTCTAAAAATTTAGCGAACTCTTGGGGGCTGTTGCCCACCGGTGTAGCACCCTCGGACTCAATGCGCCGACGCACCTCAGGGGTTTGAATGGCATGGATCGATGCCTCACTTAGGCGCTTGGTCAATTCCGTTGACAATTTGCCTGGGCCAAACAAACCAAACCAAGCGCTGGACTCAAAGCCAACAAGCGTCTCTGCAATGGCGGGCACATCGGGAAAAGCGCTCAAACGCTTAGGAGAGGTCACCCCCAAAGCCTTTAATTTTCCGGTGGCAATGTATTGTTGGGCGTTGCCGATGTTGGCAAACATCAACTCGACTTGGCCGGCCAACACATCTTGAACCGCGGGTGCCGTCCCCCGATAGGGAATGTTGGCAATGTTGACCCCTGACTTGAGCTTGAACATGTCTCCTGCCAGGTGCAAAGAGGAACCCACGCCACCAATGGCGAAATTGAGTTTACCGGGCTTTCTTTTGGCCAAGTCGATCAATTCGGCGACATTGCCAACACCTAAACTTGGGTGTGCGACCAACATCGAGGGCGAGGAGGAGACCAAGGTGATGGGCGTGAAGTCTTTGACCGGATCAAAGGGCAGTTGCGCATAGAGAGAAGCGTTGATCGCGTGAGAGGTAAAACTCATCAACAGCGTCAAGCCATCAGGCGGCGACTTGGCCACCGCATCCGCCGCTAAATTTCCTCCCGCACCCGTTTTATTTTCCACCAACACCACCCTGGAGAGTTGCTGGCCCAAGGCCTGCGCCATGGCTCTTGCCATGGTGTCGGTGGTCCCACCGGCTGAGGCCCCCACCCATATTTTGATGGGCGCTTGATTGCTCGGCAATGAGGTTTGAGCGCGCGCGTCAAAGCTCAATGCGCTCAATACGCTGAAAAAACTCAAGACCCCAAGCAGCGCAATCCCCCATGGGTGACGCCAGGTGGGCAAGGACATGGACCCGTTCAAGCTCATAATTTTTCCATTTTCAGTTTCAGTTTCAGTTTCAACAACCGTCAAAGGATCTCACAAAAAATGTAAGAGCTACAGACTTCTCTTTCAAACACCCAAATAAGCTTGCCTCATGGCATCGCTTTTTAACAGCTCTTTGGGTTGACCCTCAAAACGAATTTCTCCATTTTCAAGCACATAGGCCCTATCAGCAATCTCCAAAGATTGCGCCACATTTTGCTCCACCAACAAAATCGACAGCCCTGTTTTTTTCAGTGCATGGATCAACTCAAACATCTCTTGAACCAACAAAGGAGACAAACCCAAGGAGGGCTCATCCAAGATCAGCAGTATGGGCTCCGCCATCAAGCCCCTGGCAATGGCCAGCATTTGTTGCTCACCACCACTCATGGTCCCCGCCAACTGCGCAAGTCGTTCTTTCAACCGAGGAAAAATCTGCAAGACTTTTTCTAAATTGATCTGGCGGTTTTGGCTTGCTCGCGAATAAGCTCCCAATTGTAAATTTTCAAGCACACTTAAATTGGGGAATGTTTTACGGCCCTCCGGCACTTGGATCAAACCACGCTTGACAATCTCTTTGTAATGAAGACTGGAAATCTCTTGACCGTCAAAGTAAATATGACCCTCGCAAGTTTTGATCAAACCGCACAGCGTGTTGTTCAAGGTGGTTTTACCCGCACCATTGCTTCCCAAAAGAGCGATCAACTCCCCCTTGCACACTTGCAAAGAAATACCCCTGAGGATATTGACTTGGCCATAGCCACTTTGAAGCGCTTGGACTTGAAGCAATGGACTCATCACTGATCAGTCCCTTTCACGCTTTGAGCCATTCGTTGGGCCATGCCTTGCCCTAGATAGGCTTCAATCACCTTGTCGTCCTTTGACACATTCGCAGGCGTGCCTTCAAAAATCAATTGCCCTTGAGACAAAACCCAGGCATATTCGGCCAAACTCATCACCGCTTGCATCACGTGCTCGATCATCAAGACAGTCACGCCAGCACTGACCAAACCTCGAATCACTGGAATCATCTCCTGAATCTCAAAAGGATTCAATCCGGCCAAGACCTCATCGAGCAACAACAATTTGGGCTCAGTGGCCAAGGCGCGCGCCAACTCCAAGCGCTTGCGACCGGCCACCGTCAACTGTGCTGCAGCTTGATCCAAAACACCTGAGAGGCCAACTTGACGCGCAACTTTTTCGGCCAATTGCATGGCATCCTCTAGGCGAGGGTGGTTCAAATAAGCCCCCACACAAATATTCTCTCTCACCGTCTGAGCGGCGAAGGGTTGAACGATTTGAAAAGTTCTGGTGAGCCCTAACCTTGCGCACTGGAAAGCTGCAAGACCTGTGATGGTTTGGCCCTTGAAGACAATGTCTCCCTCGTCTGGTTTGATAAAACCAGACATCAAAGAAAAAAGTGTGGTCTTGCCTGCACCGTTTGGGCCAATCAGTGCCGTCAAGCTTCCAGCTTGAATGGACAAACTCACACCCTGAACGGCCTTCAAACCACCAAACGAGTGGGACAGCGATTTGACTTGTAAAAGCGTCATGTCTGAACCTTTGAGCGATCTGATTTGGGCTGTGACTCAGCCCCGCTCGTCAAAGCGTCCCCGACCTGCAAGCGCTCTTCAAGCCCTTTGACCGATGCAGATACGCCAATCGACCCCGATGATGGGGTACGTTTCACATCTCTTTGAAGTCCCTGCCAACGAATCCCAGCAAAACCTCTAGGTAAAAAGACCATGATCAAAATCAGCAATGAACCATAAATCACCATGTTGATGCCTGGCAGCTCGCCAAACAAGTTTCTGGTCAGCTCAGACAAAATTTCAAGCGCAAAGGCACCCAGCACGGGTCCCCAAAGGGTACCCATTCCCCCCACAATAGCTCCCACCAGTGCAGAAATAGAGGTGTGCGGACCAAAGGCCAAGGCAGGATCGATGTACTGAAAAACTTGCAGGTAAAACGCTCCAGCAACGCCCATCAAGGCCGCAGACAACCCACAGGCCAACCACTTGACTTGAAAAGGATCAACCCCAAGGGCTTGAGCTGCATCTTCGTTGTCTCGAACGGCTTGTAAATAGGCACCCAATCGAGAACGCCTGAGCCAAGCGGTGATCAAGAGCGCACAAACAACCCAAAACAACATCAACCAAATAAAACCAACCCTGGAAGAAAACTGCATGTTGCCCACTGACTCGGACAAAGGCAGCATCAAGCCCACACCAGCGCCCGTGAAATTGGCTGACAAAGCCAAAATCCGAAACACCTCGGCAAAGGCCAAGGTGATCAAGGCAAAGTAAGAACCCTTCAGGCCATACCTAAAGGACAAGCCACCCACCAACAGCCCAAGCATGGCGCTGCTGCCCATGGCCAAAACCAAACACAACCAAGGATTCAATCCGAATTGGATTTGGAACACGCCCTGTGTATAAGCACCCATGCCAAAAAACAAAGCGTGTCCAAAAGAAAATTGTCCCCCAAAGCCGCCCAAAATATTCCAAGACTGAGAAAGCAAGGTCGCAAACAAGGCCATCATGCACAGATTCAAGACGACACCCGAGTGAACAAACAAGGGTACGGAGGCCATCAAGCCTGCAAAAATTGCAATGGCTCTCAAATCTTTCATGCTTTAAGCCCAAATAAACCTTGTGGCCTGACCAACAAGACCAAAATAAAAATCACAAAAATACCCACTTGACCCAAAGAGTCCCCAAGGAAAAGCCCTCCAACAGATTCGATGACGCCTATCAACAAACCACCCACACAGGCACCCAAAAAACTACCCATACCCCCCAAAACCACAATGGTGAAGGCGACCAAGACAAATCCATTGCCAACGGTTGGGTTGACGTAAAAAGCTGGCAATAAAAAACAAGCAGCCGCACCCAAACAAGACAAACCGATACCAAAACACATGGCATAGACGTGCTCCACATCAATGCCCATCAACCGAGCACCCGCTTTTTCTTTGGCCACGGCTCGTATGGCCCGCCCCAAATCGGTCGTTCGCATGAAAACGATCAACATCAAAGACACCACCAATGCACCCAGACAAGACAAGAGCTTGGGGATGGCAATCATGGCAGGGCCCACGGCCACGGTCGACAGCGTATAACTCGTCTCAATGTTTCGCGTGTCAGAATTGAACAACAAAAGCGCCAAATTCTCCAATACGATGGAAATGCCCAGGGTGACCAAGAGAATGTTTTCATCTTTCCCATGTGAGGCATGGTTGATGATGACTTTTTGTAAAAAATAACCCACCACAAACATCGAGGGGACCACCACTGGCAAAGCCAAATAGGGATCAATACCGAGTTTTACTTTTAAAAAATAAACCCCGTACAAAGCCACCATCAAGGCAGCCCCGTGGGCAAAATTGATGATGTGAAGCACACCGTAAATGAGCGTCAATCCAAGGGCAATCAAGGTGTAGACAGCGCCCATTGTCAACCCATTCAAGACCGATGAGAACACAATAGATAAATCAAACACCAGTCAATCCTTGAGGTCTTGTGCGTCAAAAAAATGGGCAGCACATTGACCATGTGTGCCCTCATCCCATCTTGAATTAGGCGTTCAATGGAAAGATCGGCTCAGCCTCACGGTAGTCTCGAGGAATGATCACTTTGATGTCCCCTTTGATGACCTGCGTCATCAAAGGCTGTGCACCCATATTTTGTCCGTTGACAAATTGCGTAGGACCATAAGGCATGATGTGATCAGAAAACTTGGTTTTGTTCAAGGCATCAATGATGGCCGCCCGGTCGGTGGACTTGGCCTCTTCAATGGCTTGTGCCAATAATTTCATGGCCGTGTAGCTCATGAAGAGCTCATAGCTGAAATACAAACCTTTGGCCTCTGCGCGCTTTTTGAGCTCTTGAGCTTTTTTGTCTTTGGGATTGAACCAGTGGTTGCAATCGATGATACCGTTCGCAGCCTCTGCATATTCTTTGACAAACTTGTAGCTCGATGCAGCTCCACCCAAAACAGAGTAAATCGCCTTTGGCACCACCTTTTGCTGCTGCATGGTCCGAACCAAAAGAGCATACTCGTTGTAATAGTTCGCAGGAATCACAATATCAGGATTGATTTGCTTCATCCTTAAGACAATGTTGCTGAAGTCACGGCTTGGATTGGGATGCTTGATCACTTCTTTGACGTCGTAACCGTAACCGGGCAACTCCCTGGACAAAAGACCGGCCGTCCCCGTCCCAAACAAGGACTCCTCGTGAATGATCATGACCGTTTTAGCGGGTTTTCCTGCTGCTGTGTTGAGCACATGCAGGTTTGCAACTGCGATTTCGGCACATTTTTTATACCCAGGTCCAAAGCGAAAGGTATTTTTCAAACCTCTCTCAACAATTTGATCCGCCACACCAACATCGACAATGTGCGGCAAATTGTATTTGGCCGCCGTTTGTGTGGTCGCCAAGCAAATGGCGGAAGCAAACGCACCAACGATTGCACTGACGCCGGCTTCATTCATCTTTTCAACCTCAGCCGAACCGCCTTGAGGTGTCGATTGAGCGTCGCCCAACAAGGCCTCCAATTTGGCCCCACCCAGTGATTTGATCCCGCCAGCCTTGTTGACATCTTCGATGGCCATCAAAGCACCCTCACGACATTGCTGCCCCGAATAGGCCAGTGCACCCGTCACAGGGTGAACCACTCCAACCTTCACAGCCTTCGCTTGCGCGCCCCCGACCAGAGGGAACGCCAACGAAGACGCAGCAAGGGCAGATTCAGACATAAATTGGCGACGAGATTTCATGGTAGAGACTCCACATAGAGTGAAAAAAATGAACGCGAGGGCAAAAGGACAACAAAAAGCTTGATGACACCCCAATTTTAGACAAACTTAGCTCACAAATTGGGGCCAGTCTCAATATAGCTCAAATTCGAACGCAAAGTCCTAGCATCTTAAGCCAATTTCATTGGCGCTGGGCCATCAACGAGACCCGCTGATCAGGATTTAAAGGACATTCGAGAAAGAACGCCATCCCTTTTTCTAGCATGCCATAGAGCACCCAAGAGGTGCAAAGCGATTAAAAAGATCAAAAGGTAACTGGTGTACAGGTGAACTTGGGAGCACCATGATTTCAGTTCCGCGGAAGGATCTAAAAATCTAGGCAAGACCCAGCCAAAAAATTTAACGGGGTAAGGTGTGAAATTGGATCCTAAAAATCCACTCAAAGGCATCAACACCAAGCACAGGTAAAGCAACTGATGATTTGCTTGAGAAACCCTTCTTTGCCAAGTCGGCATAGACACATCGTCTTTTTGAGGTGGGTGCGTCAAACGCCATGTCAAGCGCAAACACATCAAGAGACCAATGACCAGACCGATGGACTTGTGCCAGTTGAACCACCCAGCCCTCAGGCCAACTGGGCTCTTGGGCAAATCAAGCATCCAAAGTCCCAAGACCAGTTGGTAAAAGATTGCGAGGGCCAACAACCAATGCAAACCAATGGCCACTCGGTCATAGACCCTTCTGGACGCTTGTGAAACTTCAACATCAAAAGAGCCATCAAGCCCAAGCTTGGCCGAATCGGCTTGGCTTTGCAATGAATCCATGGAGTTGCTCATCTGATCAGTTGTTGCGCAGTTTGAAAAATGGACCTGTTGACATGAAAATCAAGGAGCCGCAGCACCCCAAGGCAAGCGACCCACCTCTAAATTTTTGATCAATTGATGTGTTTTTAAATCCACGATGCTCACAGCATGACTTCGACCAGCTGCTACATACAACTTGTTCCCCTCTTGATTGATCGCCATGTTCCAAGGCCTTTGTCCCACCCCTACCAGGGTTTTGAGCTCAAGTTTTTTAACATCAATCACTGCAACACTTGCATCTCCCCCGTTGCTGGCATAAAGCTCTGCGCCATCTTTGGACAACGTCAGCCCATTGGTTCGAGCGCCCACTTTCATGCTTTTGACCACGGTTTGGGTCTTCATGTCAATGACGGAGAGCAAACTTTCCGACTCTACAGCCACGAACGCCGTCGTTCCCTCTTTGTTAAAAGCAATGCCTCTTGGTCTGAGGCCCACCCGAATGGAGGACACTTGACTCATCATGTCCAAATCGATGACATCGACTTGATCTGCCTCCTCAGCGGAGCTCAGCAACCATTTCCCATCAGGACTAAAAACAGCATGCTCTGGATTTTTGCCACGCACCTTGATAGCACCTTGCAGCATCAAATCTTTGGTTCTAACCAACGTGATGCTGTTGCTCTCCTCGTTCGCCACAGAAACCCACTGCCCATTGGGTGAACAATAAACGGCCTCAGGAGATTTACCAACTTCAATTCGTTTTTGAATCAAATTTGTTCTTAAATCAATGACCAACAATGCCGCCCCTTCGGCATCACTCACAAACAAATGCTGCCCTCCAGGGCAAACAGCAATCCCTCTGGGTTTGCCCACGCCATTGATGACCCCAACCACTTGATCGCTCGCACTGTCGATAACAGAAATGCTACCCGACCCCTCGTTGGAGACATAAATCAATGAGGCACTTGCCTCAAAAGACAAGGCAAGACACATCAAACCAAGGGACAAGTAACGGAAGATTGGGAACATCATGGCTCGAAAAAAAAGGTTGCGAAAGTGACCAGTGAATTATTTGCCTTGTGTCAACACGTACAGCCAAATTCTCTCCATGTCTTCAAGTGCAAGTGCACTCTTCCAAGACGGCATGCCATTTTTTCCGTTGCTGACCGAATCTATAAATCTAGCCTTGCCGTCTTTGGGAAATTTGCGCAAGTCATAGCTCACCGTACCAGGGTTGACCATGTCTTCCCCATGACAGGTCTGACAATAGTTGTCGTACAGATCCTTGCCTTGCTGAGAGGTGAAGTTGGTTTGAGCAAACCCCTGGGCACTGAACAAAACCAAAGAGAAAACAAAACAATACTTCATGACCAACTTCACACCATGGGACTTAGGGTTTAGGCAAAGCAAAGGTCCACACCGACCCGCCTGGGTTGACTTTGCTCAAACGCTCATCGCCAGCGTTTTGTGCGTAAACGCCACCAATTCCAGAGACCACTGTGACGTATTGGCGACCTTGGTGAGACCATGTGATGGGTTGACTGGTGATACCTGAACCGGTTTGGAAACTCCAAAGTTTTTTACCGTTCACCGCATCAAAGGCCATGAATTCTCCGAGCATATCGCCCGTGAACAATACATCGGTAGAGGTGACGGTCAAACCGGCCCAATGCGGTATTTGAGCGGGATACTGCCATTTGACCTTTGCTGTCAACGGATCCATGGCCTTGAGCCACCCACGATTGCCGTCCTCTGGCCACAGTTTCTTGATGGCCACGCCGATGTAGCGTTGGCCACGGCTTTTGTATTCAACGGGTCCGGTGTGCTTGATGAGCATCCCAGCCTCTAGCGTGTTTGCATAAAGCATTCCTGTTTTGGGGCTGAAGGTCATGGGGTACCAATTCATGCCGCCAGAGTTGGATGGCCAAGACTCTACCTCCTGCCCTGTCTCGACCAATTTGGTGGTCGTGTCATTCCAGATGGGCCGACCCTTGGCATCCAAACCACTTGCCCACGTGACCTTGACGTATTTGTTGCCCGCAATGATTTGTCCATTCGTTCTATCAATGACATACAAGAACCCATTTTTGTCGGCATGCATCAAAACCTTGCGCATTTCACCTTTGACTTTGATATCTGCCAAGACCATCTGACTGACACTGTCAAAGTCAAAGGGGTCGCCTGGGGTGAACTGAAACGCCCAAGCCAATTTCCCTGTTCGGGGATTGACTGCAATCACCGAAGAGGCGTTTTTGTTATCACCTTTGCGCATGGATGCATTCCAAGGGCCAGCATTGCCTGTACCCCAGTAGATGAGATCTAAATCTGGATCGTAGGACCCAGCCACCCAGGTTGTTGCGCCCCCTCTATCGGCTGTATCCCCTGGCCAAGTTTCACTGCCCGGCTCACCAGGGGCTGGAACGTTGTAGTGACGCCATATTTCCTTGCCCGTGTTGGGTTCAAAACCAGCCAAAAAGCCTCGAGTCCCATACTCTCCCCCTGCCATGCCAGTGATCAGCACACCATTTGCCACGATGGGGGCACCCGTCACGGAGTACCCGTCTTGCCAATCCATCAACTTGGTTCGCCACAGCTCTTTTCCAGTCACAGCATCCAAGGCGAGCATGTGCGCATCAGGAGTACCGCGAAATACCTTACCCTCATACAAAGCAGGCCCTCGGTTGACCTGGCCACAACAAATGACACGAGGCACTCCAGCATCCAGTTCGAGATTGTGCTTCCATAAAATTCGACCCGTGAGTGCATTGATGGCAAGGGTAGAGTTGAAGTTCGTTACATACATCACCCCGTTGAAGACCAAGGGTTGAGCTTCCTCGCCCAAGTTGCTTGCCATCGAGGTGTTCCAAACGGGGACAAGGTGCTTGGCGTTTTTTGTATTGATTTGCTTGAGTGTGCTGTAGCGCTGAGCGTAGTAGCCCATACCGTTGCTCAGCACCGACTCACCTTTGACTTGAGCTTTTAAAATATCCTCGCTCGTTTGCGCATTGATCGTCAGTTGTGAAGAGATCAATAACATGGATAATGACACCAATAATTTAAGTTTCTTCATTTTGGGTACCCTATTGAACTTGCAAAAAAATGATCTCCCCAATGGCGTACTTTTGCACCACACATTTCACCAGTTATTGTGGCTTTTTTTTATTCTTTGACGATAGGTATTAACGCTGAACATGAAATTTTCTCTACGTAACTCTCAGCCGTATCGCCTCATGCTTTTCTTCACTTGCCTGGTGTTGACCGTCTTGATGCCCTCTAGCTATGCGCAAAATGCTTACCCTACCAAGCCCATCAAAATCATTGTTCCTTTTACACCAGGTGGCGTCACCGATTTGTTGGCAAGAGATATTGGCCAGCGCCTGAGCACACGACTGGGTCAGACTGTGCTTGCAGAAAACAAAGCGGGAGCGAATGGAAATATTGGAGCCGAAATCGTGGCCAAATCCAAAGCCGATGGACATACCTTGCTTTTGACGGCTGCCAATATCGCCATATCGGCTGCCTCACAAAAAAAACTAAGTTACAAACTTTTTGATGACCTGAGCCCCATCTCACTTCTAGCCAAGGGACCCTATATTTTGGTGACCCCTTCACGCCACGTGAACCACCCATCCTCTTCCTTTCAAGACTTGCTTCAAGTAGCCAAAAGCAACCCTGGAAAACTCTCCATGGCCTCCTCTGGCACAGGAAGTGCAGGTCATTTATCGGGCGAGTTGCTACAAATTGCAGCCAATTTGAAATTCACGCACATACCCTACAAAGGTCAAACAGAGGCCATGGGTGATATTTTAGGTGGGCAGTCCAGTGCACTTTTTTTTGCAACAGTTGCGGTGGTCACGCCACACCTAACTGATGGACGCATCAATATTCTTGCAGTAACGACAAAAACAAGATCGCCCTTGCTTGCACAAACACCCACCATCAGCGAACTTGGCTTTCCGGGTTTTGACGTCAGCACTTGGCACGGGTTGTTTGCCCCAAAAAACACACCCAAGGACATTGTCGAAAAGCTCAACAATGAAATTGTGCTTTTCTTTAACAGCCTTGACATTCAAAAAAAGTACACAGCGCAAGGACTTCAAATATCCACCAGTCGACCTGAGGAATTCAATGAGTTTTTACGCACTGAAGTTTCACAGTACGAAAAAGTGATCAAAACTGCCAATTTAACCATCGAATAACCCCATGTACCGATCTCAATTCAGAAAAGAAACCATCAAAGACCTTCAAGTCAATTTTGAATTGACCGACTACAGCCTTCCATGGGAAAACCGACAGCGTGAAACCCTTTTCATGTACCACGGCTACATTAGGAATTCACTTTTTTGGCAGGCTTGGGTGCCACTCATTACCGATCAGTACCAATCTCTAAGAATGGATGCAAGAGGGTGTGGCGAGACCTCACAGCCCCCTGAAGGCTACGTCTACACTTTTGAACAACTGGCCGATGATGCAATTGCTCTTTTCGATCACCTTCAGATGGATAAAGTGCACTGGGTTGGCGAGTCCTCTGGGGGCATCGTTGGGATGGCGGTTGCCTTGAAATACCCTGAGCGACTTCACTCCTTGACGCTTTGTGACACACCGTTCAAACGCCCTACGCACATCGATAAAACATATACGCTGGGCGAGAAAGATCGTGCGACTGCGTTCGAAAAATTTGGCATTGCCCAATGGTGCAGACAAACTCTGTCTTTTAGGCTTGATACAAATCGTGCGTCCAAAGAGCTTTGCGAGTGGTACATCCATCAGATGGACAAAACCCCCATTCATATTGCAAACTCGATTGAAAGAATGATTGGACAAGGTGATTTTTGGCCTTTACTTCCAGACATCAAAACGCCCACCCTGATATTGGCCGGTCAAAACAGTCCCATCGCTCAAGATCAGCAGATGAAGGAAATGCAGCAGCATATGCCAAGCGCTAAATTGGTCGCCTTTGAGGGCCATCGACATGGTGTCAATCTCATTGCACCAGAAAGATGTGTCGCTGAGATCAAAAAATTCATCAACGACTTAAAAACTGCAAGCTAAGTGAGGGCCTGTTTGAAATTCATATCGCTTTTCTTACGACCATGCATGACCCCATCGACAATTTCAAAATTTGGCCCATAGCTTTTGGGCTCAAGTCTCAATTTGAGGCCATGGCAAGTCAATGTGAAATAGTTGTTCATGATGCATCAATTGGCTTTGAGCATTTAGAAACCATTGCAAAAAAATGTATTCGAGAAATCAAAAGAATCGAAAAAAAATACTCCCGCTACCTTCCCCATAGCGTCATCACCCTCATCAATCAATCTAGCGGTCTTCAACAACACCCCATTGACCGTGAAACCTTTGAGCTTTTGAGTTTTTCTGACGAGCTCTTTAAAAGTAGCCAAGGTTTGTTTGATATCACAAGCGGCATTTTGCGAAAAGCTTGGAATTTCAAGCAAGGGAAGGTTCCAGATCAAAAGACAATCGAAAAGCTCTTGCCCTTGATCTCATGGCCAAAGGTGGTTTACGACCAAGACCATATATTTTTACCTTTGAAGAACATGGAAATTGATTTTGGTGGCTTCGGAAAAGAATACGCCGCCGACAGAGCGGCCAAAATACTGATCGCAGAGAACATCAAGAGTGGGTATGTCAATCTTGCTGGCGACATCAGAGTGATCGGCCCTAAACTGGATGGGGAGCCTTGGTCGATGGGCATCCAACATCCAAGATTGAGCAATCAATTGATAGCGTCCATTCCTATTCATTTTGGTGCACTGGCGACCAGTGGGGACTACGAGAGATTTTTCATCCATGACCATCTTCGTTACTGTCATATCTTGAGACCCGATACGGGCTATCCAGTCAACTGCTTGCAAAGCGTGAGTGTGCTAGCTCCCTTGACGATTGTTGCGGGCAGTTGCAGTACGATTGCGATGCTCAAACAAAAAGAGGGATTGGACTACTTGGATCAAACGGGTTGCTCTTATCTTGCAATTGATCATTTGGGACAGTTTCATAAAAAATAAAAGCTTCACCTCAATTGACTACCTTAAATATTGTTGCCAGTTGGATGATTGAATTTTTTTGCCATCCAAGCGCTCAAGCTTGGATTCATGAGACTCACCAACAAGCAATTAACTTGATAAAAAAACTTTGCTGACCTCGCTCTTTGACATGGTTAGGCTTGACGGTTTTTTTGATAAGCCATGAAGTCATGACACATTTGTCATTCAAGTTTAAATTAATTCTTAATGATTATCTTTAGGAGTTTGTTTCATTTTTTTTCATCAAAAAACTTAGTCCTTTGAAGATTGAATTACGCAGTTACGTATGGGGAATATTGATTTTTTACCTATCAAGTCTGTCATTTTGAGCGTTTGTATATTTCAACAATTATCAATTATGTAATTCATGGATGGTGTAAAAAAAATCATACTTCGTTCATGAAGTTCTTTTTGTTCACCTTTGTTTTTTCATTGATACCCTTTTGCTCTTTTGCGGCAGGTGGGGATGAGTGCATCAACTCCAAACCTGGCGACGAGAAAGAGTTCTGCATTGCCAAAACAAGAATAAATTCTGGCAATTGCGAAAAGATCAGCAACGGTGGCCTTAGAAGCGAATGCTTGAGTTATGTCAGACGGTCCCAAAGAGTTGCAGTTTGGGCCATTCAACCCATGGATAAGAATACGATTGATATTCGAACCGATTCCATGAAAAAATACATTTGGGAAAGATAGCTTTTTACTCAAGCAAAATACCAATAAGTCTTTGACATTCATATCGTTGAAGCATTGCTAGGGTGTTGTACTGACATATCAAATTACTTAATTTTTGCTAAAGAATATATCAGTGGACATGTCCAATGTCACAATGGCATCCAAAGGCAAAATAGCTGTCCCAATAAAAGTTTGCAATAATCATAAAGTTGGTGCTGGCGACCAAGTGGAGTTTGTGCTGTTCTCCTCTGGTCGCTATTAACTTTTAGCCTCCAACAGCTAGGCTTCTGCGCTCAAAGGAATGTTGCGACCTGCAAAAAATTTCGTTTCTATTGAATCGATGAATGCTTCTACCATCAATGACTCAATTTACTTTTATAACATATAGGCATAAGCCCAGTTCGAACTCCATGCGCTTGAAAATGAACTCCCTTTAACCTTAGGACCAATCAAGACTGTTCCCAAAAGCTATGCTTTAACGTGGGAAATCACTTATTGAAATCAGTTTTTCAATCACTATATTGATAGCGACTCCCTCAGGATATCTTTCCAACAAGAGAGTGAACTTTAAAAACGGAGCGACTATATGAGTTCTCGTGCTATTTCATTTGTTTTATTCACTCTCTTATGTAACCTTCTCTTACCTCCTTCACTTTTTGCACAAGGTATCATCGATGAGTGGAACAATGTAAAGACGCCGCCGCCTCCCGCATTGCAAAAAGTAAAACTTGAGACCCAAAATACTGCTTTACTTGTACTCGATGTTGCCAAGCATACTTGCAACAACGAAGTGCGTCCACGCTGCATAGATATGCTCCCCAAAGTTAAAAAACTCATGGACAAAGCACGATCTAAGGGTCTGTTGATTGTCTATGCACTAGGAGTACTACCCACTCCCGGCGTACCAGCAGATATTTGGCCTGAAGCAGCCATGGTGGGTGAAGAGCCTTGGGTAAGATCAGGACCTGATAAGTATCTAAAAACTGACCTTGAGAAAATTTTATCCGATAAAGGTATCAAAACTGTTGTGGTCACCGGTGCCGCTTCACATGGTGCAGTGCTTTATACCATTGGAGGGTCTGTTTTTAGAGGTCTTAAAGTGATCGTTCCGGTAGATGCTATTGCAGCAGAAAGTACCTATGCTGAACAATATACAGTTTGGCACTTGCAAAATGCACCTCGCATGGCTGCAAATGTTAAATTGACTTCAGTTGACTTAATTGATTGAAGTTATCAAGCGATGAAGTCTCAGTTAAACCGACAAATGGTAACCAGTGTATGGTGAAATAAAGAGGCACCAAGCTGAATAACTAAGAAACCAAGAAATGACTGGTACTGCATTCTCAAGACCATTTTTTGGGCTCATGCTGGTGGACAGCATCTCGGAGTTTTTCCAAGATGACAACCTTACGCATTTCCTTATCTTTTAGATCAGGCTTTTCCCACCATGGCCTTGATGTCCTTCATCAAAAGGAACAAGTGGAACGGATCGGATGGGCTGGGTTCAAACTCCCTATTGAGGTACCACTGCCTGGCAGTCTTGTCCTTGGCATGTACCAGCAGCGCACGAATCCCGGCAATGCCTGCCGCCTGTGCTGTTCGCAGCAGCGCATCTTTTAACATTGCTTTGCCAAGCCCTGCGCCTTGGTGCTGAAGGTCTACCGCGAGCCGAGCCAAAATCATCACCGGCACGGGATGTTGTGCAATGCCTTTGGTCACACGCGCTGCCGCAATGGATGGCTCAACGCTACCCACGGTCAAACTGTAGAAGCCAACGACCGCGCCGGAATTGCAACTCTCGTAGGTTTGCGCACTGTTGGATTTTTGATTGACGAGCGCAAAGCGCTGCAAAAACTGGTTCAGTGCGCCCTGGCCACAATCAAAGGACTCAACGGCGTCCGACCCGGCCAGTTTGCGAACTGGCTCGTAAGCCGGCGAACTCAACCAAGCAGCCCTGGATTAGACAAAAGCTTTTTGAGCTTGGGCTTGGCTTGCACGGGCTGATCCAGTGCCGCTTGAAACGCCAGCCACTTCTCGTCACTCAGCTCAAAACGGGTGCGGTCTGCCAAGGTCTGGTTGGCCGCGATGATCCCTGCGTCGAGCAGAAACTCGCTCACATTTTTGTGCGCCAAGCGTGCCGCTTCCTGAAGCAATTGCTTCACGGGCATGGTGGCGCGCACATCGATGCGCTCAGATTTGGAATGAATGCCTGCGGCCATGGCAACCCTTTTTTTGACTAGTTGTCCCATCATAGTGTCCGGACAGCGTACTGACAAACGACTTTAAACGACTGTACACATCATGCAACGACAACAACCCAAAGCGCCAATCAAGCACTTGGATTGCATTGCATCTTTCTAAATGTTGAGACAGCTTGAAATGAGGAGCTATTTAAGCACCTCGGCGTTTAAGTGCTCCGGAATTCGAACCTGCTAGCTTGCCCCACTGCACTCTTACGGTTCATTGTGGACGCTCGCTGCTGTACATTGGGTGACGGTGAAGAAGCGAAAGCAGTCACAGTGGGGTGCTGCAGACTAAGGCAGCTATCAGCCCAAGAGCTATCGGCATGGCAACCACCTCAAAGGTCAGCTGCTGGCCCGCCGCAGCTATATCGGCAAACTTGGCTTGGCAGTTTACGCAAGTTTGTGCGGCTGATGCACGACAACTCTTAAATTACTGCCCCTAGTGGACCCAGTTATCTGATTCCAGCGCAGGCACCCGTGAGAACTCCCCCATGTTGTTCGTCACCAGCACTAGGCCTTCGCTGCGGGCGTGCGCTGCAATGTGCATGTCGTTCACACCGATAGGCTGGCCGAGTTTTTCCAAAGCGGCGCGAATGGCGCCATAATGTTGTGCGGCCTTGGGGCCATAGGGCAGAACTTCTAGGCGACTGCAAAAGTCCTCGATAGCGGCTAAGTTCTCGCTCACCCAGCTGCTTTTCTCCGCACCGTGCAAGAGTTCGGCGAGGGTAACGGAGGAAATTGCCATTCGGCTGGCGTTGTTGTTGAAAGTGGAAAGCACCTCGACAGGTCGGCGCTTCAACACGTATATGACGATGTTGGTGTCCAGCAGGTAACGCAGCATCAGAGCGCCTCTCGCTCCGGTTGGTGCTGGGTGGCGCGCTCGGACAAA
>Ga0136641_1000078_pt1 | contig 38621 bp, 37 predicted proteins | sample EliLak1302023Y_FD_115312 | JGI IMG/M metagenome (GOLD analysis project Ga0136641, IMG submission 115312) | Freshwater microbial communities from Elizabeth Lake, Yosemite National Park, California, USA - 13020-23Y | ecosystem: Environmental > Aquatic > Freshwater > Lake ...
CAGGCGATGCAACGCTCTTCACCGTTCTCGTAGCGGCGCAGCGCGTGCAGGCCGCGAAAGCGCGGCGACAGCGGTGTCTTCTCTTCCGGGAACTGGATGGTGATGTTCTTCGACCAGAAATAGCGTCCGGTCAGCTTCATGCCTTTGAACAACTCCGCCAGCAGCATGCTGGAGAAGACGTCCTTGATGGCGGTGAGTGTCGTCATCGCATCACTTCCAAATGTTGAAGGGCGACTGGATCCACAGCCCGACGACCACCAGCCAGACCAGCGTGATCGGGATGAAGATCTTCCAGCCCAGACGCATGATCTGGTCGTAGCGGAAGCGCGGGAAGGTGGCCCGCACCCACAGGAACATGGTGACGACCACAAAGGTCTTGATGCCCAGCCAGATCCAGCCCGGGATGAAGTCGAGGACCGCAAACGGCGACAGCCAGCCGCCCAGGAAGAGCAGCACGCTGAGCATGCTGACCAGGATCATGTTGGCGTACTCGGCCAGGAAGAACATGGCGAAACTCATGCCCGAGTACTCGATCATGTGGCCGGCAACAATTTCCGATTCGCCCTCGACCACGTCGAAGGGGTGGCGGTTGGTTTCGGCCAGACCGGAGATGAAGAAGACCATGAAGATGGGCAGCAGCGGCAGCCAGTTCCACGAGAAGATGCCGAAGCCCCAGCCGGCGAACAGGCCCTTGCCCTGCGACATCACGATGTCGCTCATGTTCATGCTGCCGGCCACCATCAGCACCACCACGAGGCAGAAGCCCATCGCGATCTCGTAGCTGACCATCTGCGCCGATGCGCGCAAGGCGCCCAGGAAGGCGTACTTGGAATTGCTGGCCCAGCCGGCAATGATCACACCGTAGACCTCGACCGAGGTGATCGCCATCAGCAGCAACAGGCCGGCGTTGACGTTGGCCAGGGCAACGTCGGGGCCGAAAGGAATGACCGCCCAGGCGGCCAGCGCCGGCATGATGGTCATCACCGGACCCAGGAAGAACAGGCCCTTGCTGGCCGCTGTCGGGCGGATGATTTCCTTGAAGATCAGCTTGACCGCATCGGCGATGGGCTGCAGCAGGCCCAGCGGACCGACGCGGTTGGGACCCGGGCGGATCTGCGTCAGCGCGATGCCCTTGCGTTCCCACAGCGTGAGGTAGGCCACGCAGATCATCAGCGGCAGCACCACCGCGATGATCTTGATCAGGCTCCAGACGACGAGCCACAGCGTGTTGCCGAGCAGGCCGGCGCCGACTTGGTTGACGGTATCGAGCATGCTCAGGCTTTCTCGACCATGATGGCGCCGAACATCGCGCCCAGCATGGCGGTGTTCAGGTGGCCGGCCGGTACGCGAACGGTGTGGTCGGCCAGCGTCGGATCCAGGCGCGCCGGCAGCACGGTGGCGCCCTCGCCCTGCGTGACCCGCACCTTGGCGCCGTCCTGCAGGCCCAGTTGCTGCCACAGGTGGGTGGGCAGGCTGGCGACCGGGCCACGGGCGTCGGCGGTCAGCTGCAGCGAATGGGCGCGGCGAACGGTGGCGTCGGTGGCATAGATGGGCACGTCCGCCAGGCGCTGCAGGCCGGCCGCGGCAGCAACGGCAGCCGACAGCGGCGCCTGACTGCGGTTGTCCAGGCGTGCAGCCAGAGCGGCGGTGTCGCCCAGCGCTTCGGCGCGCACGTCATCGGCGGTCTCGAAATCAAACCCGGTCAGCTTGAGCAGATTGCCCAGCACGCGTAACACCTTCCAGGCCGGCCGTGCATCACCCAGCGGCTTGACGACACCGTGGAAGCTTTGCGCACGGCCCTCGGCGTTGACAAAGGTGCCGGCCGTTTCGGTGAAGGGCGCGATCGGCAGCAGCACGTCGGCCACGTCGGCCAGGGTGTCCTTGAAAGCGGTCAGACCGACGACCAGACCCGACAGGCTCAGCGCCTTGCGGGCGGCCGCCGCATCGGCGGCGTCGAGCACCGGTTCGGTGTTCAGCAGCAGCAGCGCCTTCATCGGCTGGCTCAGCATCTGGCCGGCGTTCAGGCCGCCCGGACCGGGCATCGCGCCGACCAGTTGCGCGCCCACGCTGTTGCCCGATTCACCCAGATAGCCGCAGCGGGCTTCGGCTTGCGCGGCGATCCACTGCGCCAGCGCCAGCAGCGTGCCGGCCTGCGGGTGTTGCGCAGCGGCATGGCCCAGCAGCACGGCCTTGCGTTCGCCCAGCAGCAAGGACGCCGCGATGCGCTGGCCCTCGGCGGTGACCGTTCCGGCCAGCGGCGCCTCAACCCCCTTGGCCGCAGCGATGGCGGCGGCCACATCGGCCAGCGACTGGACCCAGGCGTCGGGTGCGGCGACCAGGCGGGTGGCGACGGGCATCAGCCACTCATCGTGCACCGCGTGCAGGCTGTGCACCTGCGCACCCCGCCGCGCGGCCTGGCGCAGACGTTGCGCAAACAGCGGGTGGTCCTTGCGCAGGAAAGAGCCGATGACGAAAGCGCGGTCCAGTTGCGACAGCGAGGCCACCGAGGTGCCCAGCCAGCGGGCGTGGCCCGGCGCAGCGCCATTGCCGAAGTCGGCATGGCGCAGGCGGTGATCGACGCTCTGGCTGCCCAGGCCACGCACCAGCTTGGCCAGCAGATGCAGTTCTTCGGCCGTCGACGTGGCGTGGCCGATGGCGCCGATGCCAGCAGCGCCGAATTCGGCCTTCACGCGCTGCAGACCGTCGGCCACATAGGCCAGCGCGGTGTTCCAGTCCACTGCGGACCATGTGCCGCCCTGCTTGATCATCGGCTGCGTCAGCCGCGCGTCGCTGTTCAGCGCTTCGTAGCTGTAGCGGTCGCGGTCGGCGATCCAGCATTCGTTGACGGCGTCGTTTTCCAGCGGCACCACGCGCATCACCTTGCCGGCCTTGACCTGCACGACCAGGTTGGCACCGGTGCTGTCATGCGGCGAGACCGACTTGCGGCGGCTCAACTCCCAGGTGCGGGCGCTGTAGCGGAAGGGCTTGCTGGTCAGCGCGCCGACGGGGCAGATGTCGATCATGTTGCCCGACAGTTCGCTGTCGATGCTGCGGCCCTCGGCCGTGGTGATCTCGCTGTGCTCGCCGCGGTGGACCATGCCGAGTTCCATCACCCCGGCCACTTCCTGGCCGAAGCGCACGCAGCGCGTGCAGTGGATGCAACGGCTCATTTCTTCCATCGAAATGAGCGGGCCGACGTCCTTGTGGAAGACGACGCGCTTTTCTTCGGCGTAGCGCGAAGCCGAACCGCCGTAACCGACGGCAAGGTCCTGCAACTGGCATTCACCGCCCTGGTCGCAAATCGGGCAGTCCAGCGGGTGGTTGATGAGCAGGAATTCCATGACGCTCTGCTGCGCCTTGGTCGCCTTCTCGCTTTTCGTGCGCACGATCATCCCGTTGGTCACGGGCGTGGCGCAGGCCGGCATGGGCTTGGGCATCTTCTCGATGTCGACCAGGCACATCCGGCAGTTGGCCGCGATGCTGAGCTTCTTGTGATAGCAGAAGTGCGGGATGTAGACGCCAGCCGCATCGGCGGCGTGCATCACCACGCTGCCTTCGTTGACGCTGACCTTCTGGCCGTCGAGTTCGATTTCGATCATGTTCAGCGGCCCCCTAGACGTACTGCGGGACCATGCAGGTCTTGTGCTCGACGTGGTACGCGAATTCGTCGCGGAAGTGTTTCAACATGCCTTCCACCGGCATGGCTGCCGCGTCGCCCAGAGCGCAGATGGTGCGGCCCTTGATGTTGAGGGCCACGCTGTCCAGCAGCGCCAGGTCATCGGCCCGGCCCTTGCCGTGTTCGATGCGGTCGACCACCCGCCACAGCCAACCCGTGCCTTCACGGCAGGGCGTGCACTGGCCGCAGCTTTCGTGCTGGTAGAAGTAGCTCAGGCGCAGCAGGCTCTTGACCATGCAGCGGCTGTCGTTCATCACGATGACGGCACCCGAACCCAGCATCGAACCGGCCTTGGCGATGCTGTCGTAATCCATGGTCACGTCCATCATGGTCTTGGCCGGCAGCACCGGCGCCGACGAACCGCCAGGAATGACAGCCTTCAAGGCACCACCGCGCACACCCCCGGCCAATTCGAGCAATTGCGCGAAAGGCATGCCCAATGGAATTTCGTAATTGCCGGGGCGTTCGACGTCGCCCACCACACTGAAGATCTTGGTGCCGCCGTTGTTCGGCTTGCCGCATTCCAGGTACTTCTGGCCGCCGTTGTTGATGATCCAGGGCACTGCGGCGAAGGTCTCGGTGTTGTTGATCGTCGTCGGCTTGCCGTACAGGCCGAAGCTGGCCGGGAAAGGTGGCTTGAAACGCGGCTGGCCTTTCTTGCCTTCCAGGCTTTCGAGCAGCGCGGTTTCTTCGCCGCAGATGTAGGCGCCGAAGCCGTGGAAGGCGTGCAGCTGGAAGCTGTGGCTGCTGCCCAGGATGTTGTCGCCCAGGAAGCCGGCGGCGCGGGCTTCTTCCAAGGCCGTCTCGAAGCGTTCGTAGGCCTCGAAGATCTCGCCGTGGATGTAGTTGTAGCCGGTCTTGATGCCCATCGCGTAGGCGGCGATGGCCATGCCTTCGATGACGATGTGCGGGTTGTAGAGCAGGATGTCGCGGTCCTTGCAGGTGCCCGGCTCGCCTTCGTCGCTGTTGCAGACCAGGTACTTGGCACCCGGGAACATGCGCGGCATGAAGCTCCACTTCAGGCCGGTCGGGAAACCGGCGCCGCCACGGCCGCGCAGGGCGCTGAGCTTCAGGTCGGCGATGACCTGGTCTTGCGTCATCCCCGCGCCAGCGTCCTGACCCAGGATCTTGCGCAAGGCGCTGTAGCCGCCGCGGGCCACGTAGTCCTGCAGATGCCAGTTGCTGCCATCCAGGCCGGCCACGATCTGCGGGCCTTGATGGCGCCCGTGGAAACAGGACTCGACGCCGCGCGCCTGGAACTTCGACAGGTCGATGTGCTTGACCATCAGCGGTGGGCCTTCAAGGTTGCTATCAGTTCGTCGAGCCGCTCGTTGCTCATGAAGCTGAGCATCTGGCGGTCGTTGACCAGCATCACCGGGGCGTCGGCGCAGGCGCCCAGGCATTCGCTGGGCTGCACGGTGAACAGGCCGTCGGCGGTGGTGCCGTAGGGCTCGACGCCCAGCTTCCTGCAGACGTGCTGCAAAGCCTGTTCGCCATCACGCAGCGCGCAGGGCAGATTGGTGCACACGTTGAGCTTGAAGGTGCCCACCGGGTGCTGGTTGTACATGTTGTAGAAGGTCGTCACCTCATGCACGGCGATGGGCGCCATGCCGAGGTAAGCCGCGATGCCGTCTTCGGATGCCGGCGATACAAAGCCTTGTTCGTGCTGCACGATGGCCAGGCAGGCCATCACGGCCGACTGCGGCTGGTCGGCGGGGTACTTGGCAACTTCTTTCGCGAACCGTTCCAGCGTTGCCGCTGAAAACGTCGACGCGGGGGCCGGCTTGGCTTCAGACATAGTCATCGATCGATCTCACCAAACACGATATCCATGGTGCCGATGATGGCCACCGCATCGGCAATCATGTGGCCGCGGGCCATTTCGTCCAGCGCAGCCAGGTGCGCGAAACCGGGCGGACGGATCTTCAGGCGATAGGGTTTGTTGGCGCCATCGCTGACCAGGTAGATGCCGAACTCGCCCTTGGGGTGTTCGACGGCGGCGTAGGCCTCGCCCTCGGGCACGTGCATGCCTTCGGTGAAGAGCTTGAAGTGGTGGATCAGTTCTTCCATATTGGACTTCATGCCCACGCGCGAGGGCGGCGCCACCTTGTGGTTGCCGGTGATGACCGGGCCGGGGTTGGCGCGCAGCCAGGCCGCGCACTGCTGGATCAGCCGGTTGCTCTGGCGCATCTCCTCGATGCGCACCAGATAGCGGTCGTAGGTGTCGCCGTTCACGCCCACCGGCACGTCGAAATCGAGGGCGCCGTAGACGTCGTAGGGCTGCTTCTTGCGCAGGTCCCAGGCGATGCCCGAGCCGCGCAGCATCGGGCCGGTGAAGCCCAGGTTCATCGCGCGCTCGGGTGTGACCACGCCGATGCCCACGGTGCGCTGCTTCCAGATGCGGTTGTCGGTCAGCAGCGTTTCGTACTCGTCGACCAGCATGGGGAAACGGCGGCAGAAGTCATCGATGAAATCCAGCAGCGAGCCCTGGCGGTTGTCGTTCAGCGCGGCGATGGCCTTGGCATTCTTGATGCGGCTGACCTTGTACTGCGGCATCGAGTCCGGCAGGTCACGGTAGACGCCGCCCGGACGGAAGTAGGCGGCGTGCATGCGCGCACCACTGACCGCCTCGTACATGTCGAAGAGGTCTTCGCGTTCGCGGAAGCAGTAGATGAAGATGTTCATCGCACCGCAGTCCAGCCCGTGCGCGCCCAGCCACATCAGGTGGTTCATCACGCGCGTGATCTCGCTGAACATCACGCGGATGTATTGCGCGCGCACCGGCACGTCGACGCCCAGCAGTTTCTCGATGGCCAGGCAATAGGCGTGCTCGTTGCACATCATCGAGACGTAATCCAGCCTGTCCATATAGGGCAGGTTCTGCAGGTAGGTCTTGCTCTCGGCCAGCTTTTCGGTGGCGCGGTGCAACAGGCCGATGTGCGGGTCGGCACGCTGGATGACTTCGCCGTCGAGTTCCAGCACCAGGCGCAGCACACCGTGCGCGGCCGGGTGCTGGGGTCCGAAGTTCAGGGTGTAATTCTTGATTTCAGCCATGGGGTGTCTGATTCGCCTTCGGCTCAGTGCAAACCGCCGTAATTGTCTTCACGAACCACGCGCGGCACGATCTCGCGCGGCTCGATGGTCACCGGCTGGTAGATCACGCGCTTCTTCTCGGGGTCGTAGCGCATTTCGACGTGGCCCGTGGTCGGGAAGTCCTTGCGCATCGGGTGGCCGATGAAGCCGTAATCGGTCAGGATGCGACGCAGGTCGAGGTGGCCCTCGAACAGGATGCCGTAAAGATCGAAGGCTTCGCGCTCGAACCAGTTGGCCGAACTCCAGACGTCGTTCAGCGACGCCACGGCGGGCAATTCGTCGTCGACCGCAAAGACCTTCAAACGCACACGCCAGTTGTGCGAGATCGACAGCAGATGCGAGACGACGCAGAAGCGCGCTGATTCACGGGCCTCGTTCTTGTAATCCGAGTAGTCCAAACCGCAGAGGTCCATCAATTGCTCGAATTTCAAGACAGGGTCGTCACGCAATTGCAAGGCAACGGCTTGGTAATCGGCAGCCGCCACCGTGATCGTGATCTCGCCGCGATCGCGCACCAGGCCCTTGATCGTGTCGCCGAGCGCGCCTTCCAGCGCGGCCTGCAGGGTGTCGAGTTTGAGTGTCATCGCGTGGGCGGTTGAATGGCGCGGTCAACGCGCAATGGTGTTTTCGCGGCGGATCTTGGCCTGCAATTGCAGGATGCCGTAGAGCAGCGCTTCGGCCGTCGGCGGGCAGCCCGGCACGTAGACGTCCACCGGCACGATGCGGTCACAGCCGCGCACCACCGAGTAGCTGTAGTGGTAATAGCCGCCGCCATTGGCACAGGAGCCCATGCTCAGCACCCAGCGCGGTTCGGCCATCTGGTCATAGACCTTGCGCAGCGCCGGCGCCATCTTGTTGCACAGCGTGCCGGCCACGATCATCAGATCGCTCTGGCGCGGGCTGGGCCGGAACAGCATGCCGAAACGGTCGATGTCGTAGCGCGCCGCACCGGCGTGCATCATTTCAACCGCGCAGCAAGCCAGGCCGAAGGTCATCGGCCACAACGAGCCGGTCTTGGACCAGTTGATCAGCTTGTCCACCGAGGTGGTGACGAAGCCTTCTTTGAGTACGCCTTCGATGCCCATGGCTCATTCCCAGTCAAGGGCTCCCTTCTTCCATTCGTAGATGAAGCCCACCACAAGGATGGTCAGAAAAATCATCATCGCCCAGAAGCCTGACGCCCCGATGTCACGCAGGGCCACGGCCCACGGAAAGAGGAAGGCGATTTCCAGGTCGAAGAGGATGAAGAGGATGGCCACCAGGTAGTAGCGCACGTCGAACTTCATGCGCGCATCTTCAAAGGCCTCGAAGCCGCATTCGTAGGGGCTGTTCTTGGCCGCATCGGGACGGTTGGGGCCGAAGATGAAGCCGATGAGTTGCGGGGCGACACCGACAGCCACCCCGACAAGAATGAAGAGGATCACCGGCAGGTAGGGTTGCAGTTCCATGGTGTTGTCAGCGTCCGGTCAGTTCCGTATGGGTCGTGAAAAAGCGCGCCGGGCCGACCATCTCGAGACGGTCGCAACGGGCGCGCTCCACTTCTGTTCTCAAGCGCCTGTTCACTGCGCAGTGGCCGCGAAATCGGGCTGAGCAGACCCAGCCGATTCGGACTCAAAAAATCAACTGTTGGTGCCGACGGCGAGACTCGAACTCGCACAGCTTTCGCCACTACCCCCTCAAGATAGCGTGTCTACCAATTTCACCACGTCGGCCTGACTCTGCATCCACCCGCAGGCTGCCCCAACAACGCCTTTGCAGGACGCCCCGGGCAACTCGGAATTCTAGCGCCAAATCTAGGGCTTTCCGCCCTTGACGCCGCTACTTTGGCAAGGCTGAAGAGGCGGCTGCCGCCGGTACAGCCGTCGGTGCCGGCGCAGCGCCCGGAATCGCACCCAGGGCCGGTGCGCTGGCCGGGACCGGGGCCGAGGCCGCCGGGGCTGCGCGGTCGAGCACGCTGCCGCCCGCCGCCCCGCGACCGCTGGCACTGTTGCTCAGAAAAGTCAGCATCAAGGTGCAGACGAAGAACACGGTAGCCAGCGCTGCCGTCGAGCGCGACAGGAAATTGGCGCTGCCGCTGGCGCCAAAAAGGCTGCCCGAAGCGCCGCTGCCGAATGAAGCGCCCATGTCGGCGCCCTTGCCGTGCTGGATCAGCACAAGGCCAATCATCGCCAGTGCGGACAGCAGCTGCACGGCAAGGATCAAGGTCATCCAGATTTGCATGATGAAAAAACTCCGGGATTCGAATCAGGTAGGGGACGGTGCAGCCGGCGTTCAGTGCACGGCGCGGCAGATGGCGATGAAGTCGCTCGCCTTGAGCGACGCACCGCCGATCAGGCCGCCGTCGATGTCGGCTTGGGCGAACAAGGTGGCTGCGTTGTCAGGCTTGACGCTGCCACCGTAGAGGATGGTCATGGCCTGGCCGTGGCCGGTGGCGGCCTGGAGCTGCGCACGCAGCACGGCGTGCACGGCCTGGGCTTGCTCGGGCGTGGCGGTCAGGCCGGTGCCGATGGCCCAGACGGGCTCATAGGCCACCACCATCTCGGCCGCGCAATGGGCCAACTGGTGGATGACGGCGGAGAGCTGCCGCTTGACCACGGCTTCGGTCTGCCCGGCCTGGCGCTCGGCCAGCGTCTCGCCCACGCAGACGATGGGCGTGATGCCGCGTGACAGAGCGATCTGCGCTTTCTGCGCGACCAGCAGGTCGCTCTCGGCATGCAAGGCGCGGCGCTCGGAATGGCCGACCAGGGTGTAGCGGCAGCCCGCTTCGGCCAGCATGGCCACCGAGACCTCGCCGGTGTAGGCGCCCTGCTCGTGGGCCGACACGTCCTGGGCGCCCCACTGGATGTCGCTGCCGGCCAATGTGGCCGCGGTCTCGCTCAGGTAGACGAAGGGCACGCAGACCGCCACGCTGGCGGCATAGGGCCGCCCGGCGCGCAGCGCGCTGAGCAACTCGGCATTCGCCGGTCGGCTGCCGTTCATCTTCCAGTTGCCCACCACGAGTTTGCGTCGCATCGTCGTCTACCCCTCAAACCCAGCTCAGCACGATCTTGCCGACGTGGGTGCTGGACTCCATCAGCGCGTGCGCCTCCGAAGCCTTGTCAGCGGCGAAGACCTGGTGGATCACCGGCTTCACGCGGCCGGCTTCGATCAGCGGCCAGGCCTGGGCTTTCAGCTCCTGCGCGATGGCCGTCTTGTAGGCCACGCTGCGCGGGCGCAATGTGGAACCGGTCAGCTGGATGCGCTTGCGCAGCAGCAGGCCGGCATCGATCTGGCTGGCCGTGCCGCCCTGCACCGCGATCACGGCGATGCGGCCGTCCTCAGCAGCACAGGCCAATTCAAGGCCGAGGTATTCGCCGGCCACCATGTCCAGGATCACGTGGGCACCCTTGCCACTGGTGATGCGCTTGACTTCGGTCGCAAAATCCTGCGTGCGGTAGTTGATGGCATGGTCGGCGCCAATGGCGACACAGGCGGCGCACTTCTCGTCGCTGCCTGCCGTCACGATGACCTGCGCGCCGATGGCTTTGGCCAGCTGGATGGCGGTGACGCCGATGCCGCTGGAGCCGCCCTGCACCAGCAGCGTTTCGCCGCCCTGCAGCTTGGCGATGCCGAACACGTTCTGCCAGACGGTGAAAAAGGTCTCGGGCAGGCTGGCTGCCTCGATCATGGTCAGGCCCCTGGGCACCGGCAGGCACTGCCCGGCGGGGGCCACGCAGAATTCCGCGTAGCCACCACCGGCCACCAGCGCGCACACGGCGTCGCCGATGGCCAGACCGGCCACAGCCAGGTCTTCAGCCGACCCACCCGCCACCGTGCCGGCGATCTCCAGACCCGGCAGGTCGGAAACGCCCGGCGGCATCGGGTACAGACCCTTGCGCTGCAGCACGTCGGGGCGGTTGATGCCCGAAGCCTGCACGGCGATCAGCAACTCGCCCGCTTTCGGCACGGGAAGCGGGCGCTCGCAAGGCTGCAAGACTTCGGGCCCGCCCGGGGCCGTGATTTCGATCGCACGCATCGGTCTGTCCCCCGTTCTCACTCGCCCTGCTTGGGCGTGGTGTCGGCCGGTGCGGCCTCGGCCACGGCAAGCGGGGCGGTCGGCGCAGCCGGCGCGTCATGCGCGGCTTCGACCGGCGCCGCTTCACGGCGCGGACGGTCGTCACGGTCGCGGCGCGGCGGACGGTCGTCGCGGTCACGGCGCGGCGGGCGCTCGCCCCGATCAGCGCGCGGCTCGAAACGCTCTTCCGGCATGCCTTCAGGCCGCTCGATCAGCGCCTTCATGCTCAGCTTGATGCGACCCTTCTCGTCGGTCTCCATGACCTTGACCTTGACGATCTGGCCTTCTTGCAGCAGGTCGGTGACGTTCTCGACACGGTGGTGGGCGATCTGGCTGATGTGCAGCAGGCCGTCCTTGCCGGGCAGGATATTGACCAGGGCACCGAAGTCCAGGATCTTGGTGATAGCGCCTTCGTAGACCTTGCCGATTTCGGCTTCAGCGGTGATCTCGGCGATGCGCTTCTTGGCGTTCTCGGCCTTGTCGGCGTCGGTGCTGGCGATGGTGATGGTGCCGTCTTCGCCGATGTCGATGGTGCAACCGGTTTCCTCGGTCAGCGCGCGGATGGTGGCGCCACCCTTGCCGATGATGTCGCGGATCTTTTCCGGGTTGATCTTCATCGTGTACAGGCGCGGGGCAAACTGGCTCACCTCGGTCTTGGCACCGCCGACGGCTTCCACCATCTTGCCCAGGATGTGCAGGCGGGCTTCCTTGGCCTGCGCCAGGGCCACTTGCATGATTTCCTTGGTGATGCCCTGGATCTTGATGTCCATCTGCAGCGCGGTGATGCCACCGTGGGTGCCGGCCACCTTGAAGTCCATGTCGCCGAGGTGATCTTCGTCACCCAGGATGTCGGTCAGCACCGCGAAGCGGTTGCCTTCCTTGATCAGGCCCATGGCGATACCGGCCACGTGCGCCTTCAAGGGCACGCCGGCGTCCAGCATCGACAGGCAGCCGCCGCAGACCGAGGCCATCGACGACGAGCCGTTGGATTCGGTGATTTCCGAGACCACGCGGATGGTGTAAGGGAAGTCTTCCTTGGTCGGCAGGACGGCGATCAGCGCACGCTTGGCGAGGCGGCCGTGGCCGATTTCGCGCCGCTTCGGTGAACCCACGCGACCCGTTTCGCCAGTGGCGAAGGGGGGCATGTTGTAGTGCAGCATGAAGTTGTCGGTGTACTCGCCGGCCAGCGCGTCGATACGCTGGGCGTCGCGTTCCGTGCCCAGCGTCACGGCGACCAGCGCCTGCGTCTCGCCGCGCGTGAACAGCGACGAGCCGTGGGTGCGCGGCAGCACGCTGTTGCGGATCTCGATGGCGCGCACGGTGCGCGTGTCGCGGCCGTCGATGCGCGGCTCGCCGGCCAGGATCTGACTGCGCACGATGCGCGCTTCGATCTCGAACAGCAGGCCTTCCACGGCCACCTTGTCGAAGGCGGCGCCTTCGGCCTTCAGCGCGGCCATCACGTCGGACGTGGCGCTGCGGCAGGCTTGCGTGCGGGCCTGCTTGCTGCGAATCTGGTAGGCGGCGCGCAGCGGGCCTTCGGCCAGTTCGTTGACCTTGGCGATGAAGGCTTCGTCCTTGGCGGGCGCGGCCCAGGGCCAGTCGGCCTTGCCGGCGTCACGCACCAGTTCGTTGATGGCGTTGATCGCGACCCGGCTTTGCTCGTGGCCGAAGACCACGGCGCCGAGCATGATCTCTTCAGACAGCTGGTCGGCTTCCGATTCCACCATCAGCACGGCGGCTTCGGTGCCGGCCACGACCAGGTCCATCTGGCTGTTGACCAGCTGGGTCTGGCCCGGGTTGAGCACGTATCCGCCGTTGATGTAGCCGACACGGGCAGCGCCCACCGGGCCGTTGAACGGCAGGCCGCTGATGGCCATGGCAGCGCTGGAGCCGATGAGCGCGGCGATGTCGGCCTGCACTTCGGCATTCAGGCTCAGCACGTGCACGACGACCTGGACTTCATTGAAGAAGCCTTCGGGGAACAGCGGGCGCAGCGGGCGGTCGATCAGGCGGCTGGTCAGCGTTTCCAGCTCGCTGGGGCGGCCTTCGCGCTTGAAGAAGCTGCCGGGGATCTTGCCGGCGGCGTAGGTCTTCTCGATGTAGTCGACGGTCAGCGGGAAGAAGTCCTGCCCGGCCTTGACTTCGTTCTTGGCGACGACGGTGGCGAGCACCACGGTGCCTTCCATGCTGACGATGACGGCGCCTGTGGACTGGCGCGCGATTTCGCCGGTTTCCAGGGTGACCGTGTGCTGGCCCCACTGGAAGGTCTTGGTGACTTTGTTGAACATGCTCATGCGATGTCTTCCTCTTGGTGAGTGGGCAGCGCGATGCCATTCCACCGGGCGCCCTGCGCGGGCAGCCGGTGGAATGACACAGCCCATGCGGCCCGTTGTTGGAACATGCGATGCGAGGGCGCCACCACGCGGCGGCGACCCCGTCGTTCGAACTTACTTGCGCAGGCCGAGTTTGGCGATCAGCGCGGTGTAGCGCTCGGCGTCGCGGTCCTTCAGGTAGGACAGCAGGCGCTTGCGCGCATTGACCATCTTCAGCAGGCCGCGGCGGCCATGGTGGTCTTTCAGGTGCAACTTGAAGTGCGGGGTCAGTTCGTTGATGCGCGTGGTGAGCAGCGCGACTTGAACTTCAGGGCTGCCGGTGTCGGCAGGACCGCGGGCGTGGGTCTTGACGACTTCGGCGACGGTAGCAAGGGTCAGGGGCATTTGTTTTCCAGTGGGATCGTGGAAAACCGGCATGCGGCCGCTGGAAGAGCGCGCCGCCTGAAGGTTTCCGTGGTTACTTGCGGACGCCAGTGAAACCGACCGACGCCGTGCTTGATTTCTCTGCGAGCCGGCAAGCCAGCTCGCAAAGAACCAGCAATTATAGCCGCAAGGCGCCACGCAGCCGGTTCAGGCCGTCGACCAGCCGCGCCGGGTCGCGCGAGGCGAAGCACCAGCGCAGCCAGCCCTCGCCTTCGTCACCGAAGGCGCTGCCGGGTGCCAGGCCCAGGCCGTGCTCGGCCACCAGGCGCTGGGCGCAAGCCAGGGCATCGTCTTCACCGGTGATGCGGAACCAGGCGTACAGCCCCGCCACCGGCTTGGCCACTTGCACGCCGGGCAGCGCCAGCAGCCCGTCCAGCAGCGTGTCGCGGCAGGCTTGCAGCCGACCCACCAGTTCCGGCACAAAGGTGTCGGCCATGGCCAGCGCGGCCAGCCCACCGCGCTGCACGAAAACCGGCGCGCAGGAGCTGTTGAATTCCAGCAGTTTGCCGGCCTCGTCCATCTGCCCCTGCGGCAGCACCAGCCAGCCCAGCCGCCAGCCGGTCATCAGGAAGCTCTTGCTGAAACTGCCGACGACGATGAGGCGGTCGTCCGGCGTGCCGACGTCCAGAAAGCTGGGCGCCGCCAGGCGACCGGCTTCGAAGTGGATGCGCTCGTAGACCTCGTCGGCCACGATCCAGGTGCCGGTGCGGCGGCAATGCTCCAGCAGGGCCTGCTGCTCGGCGCGGCTCAGCGTCCAGCCGGTGGGGTTGTTGGGCGAATTGACCAGCAGCAGGCGGGTGGCCGGTGTCACCGCGGCCAGCAGTTCCTGCAGGTCCAGGCGCCAGGCGCCGTCGACCGGACGCAGCGCAACGCGGGTCACCCGGGCGCCCAGGATGGCCGGCTGCGCGGTGAGGTTGGGCCACACCGGTACCACGGCCACGACTTCATCGCCCGGGTCGAGCAGCAGTTGCATGGCCAGCATCAGGCCGGTGACGCCCGACGAGGTCACGGCCACCCGATCGACAGCCACCGGCCCGTGCAGCGCACTGCAGTAGCCGGCGATGGCCGCCCGCAACTCGGGCAGACCCAGGTTGTGGGTATAGAAGGTTTCGCCGCGCGCCAGCGAATCGGCCGCAGCCTGGCGGACAGGCTCGGGCGTGACCTCGTCGCTTTCGCCGAACCAGAAAGGCAGCACGTCGCTGCGGCCCAACCCGGCGTTGGCCACGAGGCGGATCTTGGAAGCCGGCAGGTGCTGGATGGCGTCACGCATGGTGGTCTCGCTGGGTTTCATTCAGGATTCATTCTGGACGAACCATCAGGCAGCGCGGCGTCTGGGCCAGGGCTGCCGCGTCATCGCTGCGCACGGTGCGAAAGCCGTAGCCCGAGCCTTCCACGTCGTGCGGTACACCGGGCGCGCCGGCTTTGTCCATCACGCTGACGACCAGCGGCTGCTGCAACTGGTGGTCGGCGGCACGCATCGTTGCCGGGTGCAAGGTCAAGCCCGCCATGCCGGCCATGCGGCCGTCGAAACGCGCGCCTTCCAGCGCCTGCGCCACCGCCGCGGCTTCGGTGCTGCCGGCGCGCTCGATGGCTGCGGCCAGCATCTCGACCAGCACGGCCATGCGGACGTGGACGTAGTCCTCGCGCGGGTCGGGGAAGCGGCGTCTGTAAGCGCCGTAGTAGGCCTCGGACGCCGGCCCCCCGACGTTCGGGTGCCACTCGGCCACGGCCAGCACGCGCCCGACGCCGGCCTCACCCATGGCCGCCGGCGCGCCCAGCGCATTGCCGTAGAAGGTGTACAGCCTGGCCTCCGAACCCACGTCACGCAGCGCCTTCACCAGCAAGGTCAGGTCGTTGCCCCAATTGCCCGTCAAGACGGCCTGCGCACCGCTGGCCTTGATCTTTGCCGCATAAGGCAGGAAGTCTTTCACGCGGCCCACGGGATGCAGTTCATCACCGACGATCTCGATGTCAGGCCGCTTGGCCGCTATCAGGCCGCGCGCCGACCTGGCCACCTGCTGGCCGAAGCTGTAGTCCTGGCCGATGAGGTAGACGCGCCGCACGCGGCGGTCGTCGCGCAGCACGTCGGTCAGCGCGGCCAGGCGCATGTCGGCGTGGGCGTCGAAGCGGAAGTGCCAATAGCTGCAGCGCTCATTGGTCAGCGCCGGGTCCACCGCCGAATAGTTCAGCAGCAGCGCACGACGCTGGGGTTCTCGGGCGTTGTGCTTGTCCAGCGCATCGAGCAGCACCGCCGCCGTGGCCGAGCTGTTGCCTTGGGCGATGAAGCTGATGCGCTCGTCCAGCGCGCCGCGCAGCAGGGCCAAGGCTTCTTCGGCCGTGCCCTTGCTGTCATGGCGCAGCAGTTGCAAGGGGCGCAGCACGCCAGCCACGCGCACACCGCCGCGCTGGTTGACGCGCTCGGTGGCCCACAGCAGGTTGCGGAAGACGGCCTCGCCGGCATTCGCGAAGGCGCCCGAGAGGGCTTCGATCAAGGCAATGCGGATGGGCGCGACGGCGGCAGCACGGCCTTTGAAGGCTGACAGCCCCAGCGCGCAGGGCAACAGGCACGGCAGCGCCAGCCAGGCGCGTCGGTTTTGATCCACGTCAAGAGGGGGCAACTTGAAAACGAGGGCGCCGAAGCCATCTGTTCGGCGAGGGTGGCGCAGGGTCGCGTCACCCGAAACCCCATTCTAGGAGCCGCCATGTTCATCGTCCCCACCACCCATGATGCCCGCCCCTTCTCACGCCTGTTCGACGACACGCTGGAGCGTTATTTCGCCCCTGCCGTTGCTGCATTGGCCGATACCCAGACCGCCCGCAACCCCGCGCTGGACGTGGCCGAAAGCGACCGCGCCTACACCGTGAAACTGGACATGCCGGGCGTGGCCAAGGAAGACGTGAAGGTGTCGATCGAAGGTCGCCAGGTCAACGTGCAGGCCCAGAGCGAGAAGGCCGATGAGCGCCGTGAAGGGGAGCGCGTGGTTTACCGCGAACGCTCGATCACGGCCTACGCGCGCAGTTTCACCCTGGCCGCCGAGGTTGACCAGACCGAGGCGCAAGCCAGGCTGGAAAACGGCGTGCTGACCTTGACGCTGCCCAAGCGCAGCGCCCGCAGCGCGGCGCAATTGACGGTCAACTGAGCGCCCATCGGCCGGCCGGCCGTGCCTCAGGCGCTGGCGCCGGCCAACTCGGCCAGCGGCCAGCGCGGGCGCACATCGAAGGCACCGTCGGTGGTGCCACGGCCCAGACCGCGCTGCCAGCGCAGCGCGGCGGCCAGCGCGATCATCGCGCCGTTGTCGGTGCACAGCGCCAGCGGTGGGTAGTGGACGCGGGCACCCAGCTTGGCGGCGCCCGCGTCCAGCTTTTCGCGCAGCCGCAGGTTGGCGCCCACGCCACCGGCCACCACCAAGCGCTCGGTGCCGCTGTCTTTCAGCGCGCGCAGCGACTTGGCCACCAGCACATCGACGATGGCAGCCTGTGTGGAAGCCGCCAGGTCGGCGCGGGCTTGTTCGCTCATCGCGGGGCCGAGCTTGCGCGCCTGCGTCATCACCGCCGTCTTCAGCCCGGCAAACGAAAAATCGAGGTTGCCGCTGTGCAACAGCGGGCGCGGCAAGCTGTAGGCCGCCGGGTTGCCCTGCGCCGCCAAGCGCGACAAAGCCGGCCCGCCTGGGTAGCCCAGGCCGAGCAGCTTGGCGCTCTTGTCGAAGGCCTCGCCAGCGGCGTCATCGATGGTTTCGCCGAGCAGGCGGTAGTCGCCCACGTCATCCACCTGCATCAGTTGCGTGTGGCCGCCCGAGACCAGCAGCGCGACGAAGGGGAACTGCGGCGTTTCATCGCCCAGGAAAGGCGACAGCAGATGGCCTTCCAGGTGGTGGATGCCGAGCGCCGGCTTGCCCAGGGCGGCGGCCAGCGCCACCGCCACCCCGGCGCCGACCAGCAGCGCACCGGCCAGCCCGGGGCCGCGCGTGTAGGCGATGAGGTCGACATCGGCCAGCGTGCAGGCGGCCTGCGTCAGCACCGCGCGGGTCAGCGGCAGGACGCGGCGGATGTGGTCGCGCGAGGCCAGTTCGGGCACCACGCCGCCGTAGGCTGCGTGCATGTCGACCTGGCTGTACAGCGCCTCGGCCAGCAGCCGCGGCGCACCCTCGGGGTCGGCCTCGACGAGGGCCACGCCGGTCTCGTCGCAAGACGATTCGAATCCGAGAATTTTCACCCGCACAAGTGTAGGCGTCCGCCACTCGCGCCGGCAGCGGCGCGAAAGTTGCATGATTCCGCCCATGACCTTACCTGAAGCGACCCGTATCGTCATCGTGGCGCCCGAGCCGCTGGGCGGCGAGCCCGACGACGAGGCCAGCGCGCGCGAGATCGAGCGTTCGCGCAGCCTGCGCATCGGGCTGCTGGAAGCCGGCTACAACATCGTGGCCGTGCTGCCGGTGGACCCCTTCCTGCCCGAACGTCTGGCGCAGATCCAGCCCGACATGATCATCGTGGATGCCGAAAGCCAGGCCCGCGACACGCTGGAACACGTGGTGATGGCCACCCGCGATGCGCGCCGGCCCATCGTCATGTTCACCGAGGACAGCGACACCCGCCATGTGCGGGCCGCCATCGCCTCGGGCGTGACGGCCTATGTGGTGGCCGGCCTCGCACCGGAACGGGTGAAACCGGTGCTGGAAGTGGCACTGGCGCGCTTCGAGCATGAAGAATCGCTGCGCCGGGAACTGGTGGAAGCGCGCGCGCAGTTGTCCGACCGCAAGGTGGTCGACCGCGCCAAGGGCCTGCTGATGCAGCGCCACCAGATTGCCGAGCCCGAGGCCTACGCCCGCATCCGCAAGGCTGCGATGGACAAGGGCCTGAAGATGGCCGACATCGCCCAGCGCATCGTCGACGCGGCCGACCTGCTGATGTAGCAGCAGCACGCGCCGCGCACCAGGGCTGCGCGCGGCGTGCTGCGGCTTGGTGCAAACCCGGGGTCGCAGACCGCTAGCGGGCCGAAAACGCACCCAGAAGGCTGGCACGCGGTTTGCGTTGTTCAGGTCGAGAGAGATCAAAGCCGATTTCTCGACAGCGTCGGGCTTGCGCCGTGTGTGTGCGGGGCCGACGGGACAAGGGCGTCCTCACCGATGTGTGCCGATCACGGCGCGCTGACGTGCGGACGCCCTTGCGCTTTATCGGCCCTCAACGCGCAATGCCCATGACCCCCACACCCACCCCAGGACGCATCGACATGGCCCGTCGCACCCTCGTGAAGGCCGCCGCGGCCACCGGCGCCGCCGGCCTCGTTCCCGGCCTGCAGGCGGCCGTCTACGCCGCCGGCAGCGACAAGCCCGAGAAGGAAGAAGTCCGTATCGGCTTCATCCCCTTGACCGACTGCGCCAGCGTGGTGATGGCCAGCGTGCTGGGCTTCGACAAGAAGTACGGCGTGAAGATCATCCCGACCAAGGAAGCCAGCTGGGCCGGCGTGCGCGACAAGCTGGTCAACGGCGAACTCGACATGGCGCACGTCCTCTACGGCCTGGTCTACGGCGTGCACCTGGGCGTCGGCGGGCCGAAGAAGGACATGGCCGTGCTGATGACCTTGAACAACAACGGCCAGGCCATCACGCTGAGCAAGAAGCTGGCGGACAAGGGCGCGGTCGACGGCGCCGGCCTGGCCAAGGTGATGGCCTCGGACAAGCGCGACTACACCTTCGCGCAGACCTTCCCGACCGGCACCCATGCCATGTGGCTGTATTACTGGATGGCCTCGGTGGGCATCAACCCGATCAAGGACGCCAAGGTCATCACCGTGCCGCCGCCACAGATGGTGGCCAATATGCGCGTGGGCAATATGGACGGCTTCTGCGTCGGCGAACCCTGGAACCACCGCGCCATCATCGACGGCATCGGCGTCACGGCGGCGACCACGCAGGAGATCTGGAAAGACCACCCCGAGAAGGTGCTGGGCACCACCGGCGAATTCGTCAAGAAGTACCCCAACACCGCGCGCGCCGTGATGATGGCCGTGCTGGAAGCCAGCCGCTGGATCGACGCCGGCCTGCAGAACAAGAACAAGATGGCCGAGACCATCGCCGACAAGAGCTACGTCAACACCAGTGTCGATGCCATCAACCAGCGCATCCTGGGCCGCTACCAGAACGGCATGGGCAAGACCTGGGACGACCCCAACCACATGAAGTTCTTCAACGACGGGGCGGTGAACTTCCCCTACCTGTCTGACGGCATGTGGTTCCTGACCCAGCACAAGCGCTGGGGCCTGCTGAAGGAACACCCCGACTACCTGGGCGTGGCCAAGCAGATCAACCAGATCGCGCTGTACAAGGAAGTTGCCAGCGCGATGAAGATCAGCATCCCCAAGAGCGAGATGCGCAGCAGCAAGCTGATGGACGGCATCGTCTGGGACGGCAAGGAGCCGGCCAAGTACGCCGACGGCTTCAAGATCAAGGCCGCTGCGGCTTGAAGGGGGGCACCATGGTTGCTGCCGTTTTCCACGCCAAGCTCGACGCACCACCCACCGCGGCGGCTACCGCGACGGCGGCATTGCCAGCCATCCCGCCGGCGGTGGCGCTGCCCAAGGCGCCGCGCACGCCCATCGACTGGCGCGAAGTCAGTCTCACGGTGTTGCCGCCAGTCTTCGGCCTGGCGCTGCTGGTGGCGGTGTGGGGCTTGCTGACCATGAACAGCAGCACCTTCCCCACGCCGGCCGCCACCTTCGAAGCGGCGGTGAAACTCTTCGCCGACCCCTTCTACCGCAAGGGTCCGAACGACCAGGGCATAGGCTGGAACATCCTGTTCTCGCTGGAACGCGTGGCCGTGGGTTTCGGCCTGGCGGCGGTGGTCGGCATCCCGATGGGCTTCATCCTGGGGCGTTTCACCTTCATCAACCGCATGGTCAACCCGCTGGTCAGCCTGCTGCGCCCGGTGTCGCCGCTGGCCTGGCTGCCGATCGGCCTGCTGGTCTTCAAGGCGGCCAACCCGGCGGCCATCTGGACCATCTTCATCTGCAGCATCTGGCCGATGATCATCAACACCGCCGTGGGCGTGCAGCGCGTGCCGCAGGACTACCTGAACGTGGCCCGCGTGCTGAACCTCAGCGAGTGGAAGGTGATGACCAAGATCCTCTTCCCCGCCGTGCTGCCTTACATGCTGACCGGCGTGCGGCTGAGCGTGGGCACCGCCTGGCTGGTCATCGTGGCCGCCGAAATGCTGACCGGTGGCGTGGGCATCGGCTTCTGGGTCTGGGACGAGTGGAACAACCTCAACGTCAAGCACATCATCATCGCCATCTTCGTCATCGGCATCGTCGGTCTGCTGCTCGAACAACTGCTCGTCACCATCGCCAAGAGGTTCAGCTATGACGACTAACCCGGCCGCCGACTTCATCAAGGTGGAGAACGCCGAGATGGTGTTCGAGACGCGCAAGGGGCGCTTCCACGCGCTGCACGACATCAACCTCAGCGTGGCCCAGGGCGAGTTCGTCACGCTGATCGGCCATTCGGGCTGCGGCAAGAGCACCTTGCTGAACCTGATTGCCGGCTTGCTCAAGCCCACCAGCGGCGTGCTGCTGTGCGACCGCCGCGAGATCGCCGCCCCCGGCCCCGAACGCGGCGTGGTGTTCCAGAACCACTCGCTGCTGCCCTGGCTGACCTGTGCGGAGAACGTGCACCTGGCTGTCGAGCGCGTCTTCGGCGCCCGGGAAAGCAAGGCCCAACTGGCAGCCCGCACCGCCGCTGCGCTGGACCTGGTGGGCATGGGCCACGCCCTGGCCAAGCGCCCGCACGAGATCAGCGGCGGCATGAAGCAGCGGGTGGGCATCGCCCGCGCCCTGGCGATGGAACCCAAGGTGCTGCTGATGGACGAACCCTTCGGCGCGCTGGACGCGCTGACCCGCGCCCGCCTGCAGGACGAGTTGCTGAAGATCGTCGCCCGCACCCGCAGCACGGTGGTGATGGTGACCCACGACGTCGACGAAGCCGTGCTGCTGAGCGACCGCGTGGTGATGATGACCAACGGGCCCGCCGCGACCATCGGCGAGATCCTGACGGTGGACCTGCCCCGCCCGCGCGACCGTGTCGAGCTGGCCGAAGACCCCGCCTACGTGCATTGCCGCAAGGCCGTCCTGGACTTCCTGTACACCCGCCAGGGCCACGTCGAAAAGGCCGCCGCCTGAGCGCAGCCTGCGGGTTCCCGAAACCAGGCACGCGGCTTGCAAACGAGTACTCCGACACCGTATAGGGGTGTCTGTCTATCTCCTCAGCGGGGCCAGAGCCCTCCGTCACCTCTCCGCCTCACGGCGGGGAGGTCTTTTTTTGGTGCGGGCCGTGCAGCTTGGTGCAGGCCGTGAACCGAAGCAGGGCGTGAAATCGCCGATGGGCCTTCGTCAGGCGTTGATGTCCTTACAGACTCTCGCGGCCAGACTCAGTGGTTCTCCCGGGCGTGGTTGATGGTGTACTTCGGGATCTCGATGGTGACGTCTTCGTTGGCCAGCACAGCCTGGCACGACAGCCGCGAGGTCGGCGTCAGCCCCCAGGCCTTGTCCAGCAGGTCTTCCTCGATCTCATCGATCTCACCCAGGCTCGCGAGGCCCGCCTTCACGACGACATGGCAGGTGGTGCAGGCCGCGCTCATCTCGCAGGCGTGTTCGATGGCGATGCCGTTTTCGAGCAGGGCATCGCAGATCGACATGCCGGCGGGTGCCGTGATGGTGTCGCCCTGGGGGCAGAGTTCGGCGTTGGGCAGGATGTGGATGATGGGCATGGCGGGCTTCAGATGTCGTCGAGGCTGCGGCCGGCCAGAGCCAGCTTGATGCCTTGGTTCATGCGGGCGGCGGCGAAGGTTTCGGTGCCGGTGGCCAGCGCCTCGACCGCGGCTTCGATGGCGTGGGCGTCGCTGTCGGCTGCGCTCAGGCGGGTGGCTTCGATCAGCGCTTGCACATCGGCCCGCTCGGCCTCACTGAGCAGCGCCCCGTCGGCTGCCAGGGCTGCGCGGGTGGCCAGGATCATGCGCTCGGCGTCGACCTGCGCCTCGCGCAGCGACCGCGCGGCCATGTCGGTTTCCGCATGCGCGAAACCGTCTTTGAGCATCTGCGCGATCTGCTCGTCGGCCAGGCCGTAGCTGGGCTTGACGGTCACGGCCGCTTCGACGCCCGAGCCCAGTTCACGCGCCGACACGCTGAGCAGGCCGTCGGCGTCGACCTGGAAGGTCACGCGGATGCGCGCCGCGCCGGCCACCATGGGCGGGATGCCGCGCAGCTCGAAACGGGCCAGGCTGCGGCATTCGCTGACCAGGTCGCGTTCGCCTTGCACGACGTGGATGGCCATCGCCGTCTGGCCGTCCTTGAAGGTCGTGAAGTCCTGCGCCTGGGCCACGGGGATGGTGGTGTTGCGCTCGATCACACGCTCGACCAGACCGCCCATCGTTTCCAGGCCGAGCGACAGCGCGATCACGTCCAGCAGCAGCAGGTCGCCGTCCTTGGCGTTGCCGGCCAGGGCGTTGGCCTGCAAGGCCGCACCGATGGCGACGACCTCGTCGGGGTTGACATTGGTCAACACCTCGCGACCAAACAGTTCGCTGACCGCCGCGCGCACGTGCGGCATGCGCGTGCTGCCGCCCACCATCACCACGCCCTGCACGTCCTCGCGCGTCACCTGCGCGTCGCGCAGCACCTTGCGCACCGCGGCCAGCGTGCGCGCGATCAGCGGCTGGGCCAGCGTTTCCAGTTGGACCCGACTGACCGCCACCTGCAGATCGCACCCGCCGACGGTGGCCGACCACAGCGCGCTGCCCGCTGCGCTCAAGGCCTCCTTGGCGGCGCGCGAGGCCACCTGCGCGGCGCGCTTGTCCTGCGGACTGATCGCCGTCGCGCCGGCTTCGGTCAGCACCCAGTCGGCCAGCGCCTGGTCGATGTCGTCACCGCCCAGGGCCGCGTCGCCGCCCGTGGCCACCACCTCGAAGACGCCGCGCGTCAGGCGCAGCAGGCTGATGTCGAAGGTGCCGCCGCCCAGGTCGTAGACGGCGTAGAGGCCTTCGCTGGCGTTGTCCAGGCCGTAGGCCACCGCCGCCGCCGTGGGTTCGCTGATCAGGCGCAGCACGTTCAGGCCGGCCAGTTGCGCGGCGTCTTTGGTGGCCTGGCGCTGGGCGTCGTCGAAGTAGGCCGGCACGGTGATGACGGCGCCGTAGAGCTCGTCGTCGAAGCTGTCTTCGGCGCGCTGGCGCAGGCTGGCCAGGATCTCGGCCGAGACTTCGACCGGCGTCTTGTCGCCGTCGCGCGTGGCCAGGGCCACCATGCCGGGCTGGTCGACGAAACGGTAGGGCAGCTTGTCGGTGCCTTGGATGTCGGCCAGCTTGCGGCCCATGAAACGCTTCACCGAGACCACGGTGTTCTCGGCGTCTTCGGCCTGCGCGGCGCGGGCGTCGTAGCCGATCTGCCGGCGGCCGCCTTCCAGGTAGCGCACCGCCGAAGGCAGCAGCACGCGACCTTGCGCGTCAGGCAGGCAGTCGGGCACGCCATGGCGCACCGCGGCGACCAGCGAATGCGTGGTGCCCAGGTCGATGCCCACCGCGATGCGGCGCTGGTGGGGGTCGGGCGCCTGGCCCGGTTCGGAGATTTGTAGCAAGGCCATGGGGGGGCAGTCAGTGTGCGGCGTCCAGCGCGTCCAGGCGGCGGGCGATGTCTTGTCGAAAGCGGGCCACGAACATCAGCGCGCGCACTTGCACGGCTGCGGCGGGGGTGTCTTGTTGCGCGTCCAGCAGCGCGGCGAGCTGGTCGAACAGGGCGCGCTGATCAACGGCCACGGCGGCGTCCAGCGCTTCCACGGCGGCTAGGCCTTGCGCATCGTCCAGGCTTTCACGCCAGGCCATCTGCTGCATCAGGAAGGCCGCCGGCATGGCCGTGTTGCGCTCGGCGTTGATCGGCACACCGCGCATTTCGCACAGGTAGGCGCCGCGGCTCAGCGGGTCTTTCAGGCGCTGCCAGGCCTCGTTCACGCGCACCGCCCATTGCATGGCCACACGCTGGGCGGCGGCGCCTTCGGCGGCAAAGCGGTCCGGGTGCACGCGGGCTTGCAGGTCGCGGCGGCGCGCGTCGAGCTCAGCGCGGTCCAGCGCGAACTGCTGCGGCAGGCCGAACAGCGTGTAATCGTCGTCACCGAGGTTCATGGGCGCTAGGAAAGGAAAACGCGGCCGAGGAAGCCGCGCCTTCAGGTGTGGGCGTGGGCGATCAGACCCGGAAAGACTCACCGCAACCGCAGCGGTCTTTCTCGCGCGGGTTGAGGAACTTGAAGCCTTCGTTCAGGCCTTCGCGGACGAAGTCGAGTTCGGTGCCGTCGATGTAGGGCAGGCTTTTCGGGTCGACCAGCACCTTGACGCCGCGGTCTTCGAAGACGACATCTTCAACGGCCACGTCATCGGCGTATTCCAGCTTGTAGGCCAGGCCCGAACAGCCCGTGGTCTTGACGCCCAGGCGCACGCCCACGCCCTTGCCGCGCCGGCCCAGGTAGCGTGTGACGTGCCGCGCAGCGGCTTCGGTGAGCGTGACCGACATGTTCTTGGTTCTCTCGGTTCAGTGCGTTTCGCTGGCTGCAGCTTGCGGCACGCCATGCTTGGCCTTGTAGTCCAGCACGGCCGCCTTGATGGCGTCTTCGGCCAGGATGGAGCAGTGGATCTTGACCGGCGGCAGGGCCAGTTCTTCGGCGATCTGCGTGTTCTTGATGGTCACCGCTTCGTCCAGCGTCTTGCCCTTGACCCATTCGGTGACCAGCGAACTCGACGCGATGGCCGAACCGCAGCCGTAGGTCTTGAAACGCGCGTCCTCGATCAAGCCGGTGACCGGGTTGACCTTGATCTGCAGTTTCATCACGTCGCCGCAGGCCGGTGCGCCGACCATGCCGGTGCCGACCGTGTCGTCACCCTTGTCGAAGGAGCCGACGTTGCGGGGGTTTTCGTAGTGCTCGACGACTTTTTCGCTGTAGGCCATGGTGTTCTCCGGATTCAAATGAAAGGGCTGAGGTCAGTGCGCTGACCACTGTATGGACGCGATGTCGATCCCGTCCTTGAACATTTCCCACAAGGGCGACAGCTCGCGCAGCTTGCCGACATTGTTTTTCAGCGTGCTGACGGCATAGTCGATTTCTTCGACCGTGGTGTAGCGGCCGATGGTCATGCGCAAGCTGCTGTGGGCCAGTTCGTCACTGCGGCCCAGGGCGCGCAGCACATAGCTGGGTTCCAGGCTGGCGCTGGTGCAGGCCGAGCCCGAGGAGACCGCCAGACCCTTCACGCCCATGATCAGCGACTCGCCTTCGACGAAGTTGAAACTCGCGTTCACGTTGTGCGGCACGCGGCGTTCCAGGTCGCCGTTGATGAACACCTGCTCGATGCCCGAGATGCCGTCCAGCAAGCGCTTTTGCAGCATGCGGATGCGTTCGAGTTCGGTGCCCATCTCGGCCTGCGCGATGGCGAAGGCGGTGCCCATGCCGACGATCTGGTGTGTCGGCAGGGTGCCGCTGCGCATGCCGCGTTCGTGGCCACCGCCGTGCATCTGCGCTTCCAGCCGCACGCGCGGCTTGCGGCGCACATACAAGGCGCCCTGGCCCTTGGGGCCGTAGGTCTTGTGGGCCGACATGCTCAGCAAGTCGACCGGCAGCTTGTCCATGTCGATGACCACCTTGCCGGTGGCCTGCGCCGCATCGACATGCAGGATGATGCCGCGCTCGCGACACATCAAGCCGATGGTCGGCACGTCCTGGATCACGCCGATCTCGTTGTTGACGATCAACACCGACACCAGGATGGTGTCCTTGCGCAGCGCATCCTTGAACTTGTCCAGGTCGAGCAGGCCGTTGGCTTCGACGTCGAGGTAAGTCACCTCGAAGCCTTGGCGCTCGAGTTCACGCATGGTGTCCAGCGTGGCCTTGTGCTCGGTCTTCAGCGTGATCAGGTGCTTGCCGCGGCTGCTGTAGAAGTGCGCGGCGCCCTTGATGGCCAGGTTGATGGACTCGGTGGCACCGCTGGTCCAGACGATTTCGCGCGGGTCGGCGTTGATCAGGCTGGCGACCTGGCCGCGTGACTTCTCGACCACCGCCTCGGCTTCCCAGCCCCAGGCGTGGCTGCGGGATGCCGGGTTGCCGTAGTGCTCGCGCAGCCAGGGAATCATCGCGTCGACAACGCGGGGGTCGCACGGCGTGGTGGAGCCGTAGTCCATGTAAATCGGGAAGTGAGGCGTCATGAAAGATGCTCTGAGAGTTAAAGACAGGGCGGCCGGCACGCCAGCCGCGGGTTGCTTTAGGGCCTACTTGCTGAAGGCGTTGCCGAGGGCGAAGACCGAATTCGGCGCGGTGATCTTGATGGGCTTGACCACCGGCACCGTGGAGATGGCGCGCTTGACCGGCGCAGCGCCGATAGACACGCCCTTGGCCAGTTGCTCGTCGACCAGCTTCTTGAGCGAGATGGAATCGAGGTACTCGATCATCTTGGCGTTCAGGCTGGCCCACAGGTCGTGCGTCATGCAGCGGCCGCCGTCGTCGCCCATGCAGTTTTCCTTGCCCGCGCAGCCGGTGGCGTCGATGGGCTCGTCAACAGCCACGATGATGTCGGCGACCGTGATGACGTCGGCGCCGCGGCCCAGCGAATAGCCGCCGCCCGGGCCGCGCGTGCTTTCCACGAGTTCATGGCGACGCAGCTTGCCGAAGAGCTGTTCCAGATAGGACAGCGAAATCTGCTGGCGCTGGCTGATGGCCGCCAGGGCAACCGGGCCGGCGTTGGAACGCAGACCGAGGTCGATCATGGCGGTCACGGCGAAACGGCCTTTGGTGGTGAGTCGCATGCGGTTCTCCTAACCTGACTGAATTCGTCAACTATACCCGAACCCGACCATTTTAGTCAAGCTTTGACCCAGGCGCCGGCCTGCACCGCCGCGACAACGCCGTCGCAGGCGTCTTCCACCAGATCGAGCACCAGGTCGAAGCCCGAGTCGGGCCCGTAGTAGGGGTCGGGCACCTCGGTGACACCCGGGTGCAGACGGTTGTGGTCCAGCAGGCGGTCCAGCCGCGCGGCGCTGCCCTCGGGCTGCCGCTGCTTCAGCCAGGCCAGATTGCTGTCGTCCATGGCCAGCAGCCAGTCGAAGTCTTCGAAGTCGGCCGCCACCACCGGGCGAGCCCGCAAACCGCCGATGGCGTAGCCCCGCTGCGCGGCGCGGCGGATGGCGCGCGGGTCAGGCGCCTCGTGGGTGTGGTAGCCGTGGGTGCCGGCTGAATCGACGCGCACGCGCTGCTGCAAGCCTGCCGCCGCAAACTTGGCGCGCAGCACACCTTCGGCGATGGGCGAGCGGCAGATGTTGCCCATGCAGACCACCAGGATGCGCAGTTCAGGCGGGCCGGCCATGCCGCTGTCGCCGCCGCTGTCGCGCCCACCGGTGCGGCCCATCCACTGCTTCAAGCGGCCGACCCACGTCATGCCGCACTGCGCCCCGCGATGATGGGGATGATGTCGTGACCGCTGCCGCCGAAGGCCTGCTCGCGCAACAGCGCCAACTGGTCGCGCACCCGCGCCGCCTTCTCGAACTCCAGGTTGCGGGCGTGCTCCAGCATCTGCTTTTCGAGCATCTTGATGCGCTTGCCCAGGTCTTTCTCGGACATCGCCTCGACTTCGGCGGCGGCCTGCGCGGACTTCAGGTCGTCCTTGGCCGACTTGTCCGACACCGCGCCGTCGATCATGTCGCGGATGCGCGTGGTCACGCTGCGTGGCGTGATGCCCATGGCCAGGTTGTGCGCGATCTGCTTGGTGCGCCGGCGTTCGGTTTCGCCGATGGCCGCCTTCATCGAATCGGTCATCTTGTCGGCGTAGAGGATGGCGCAGCCGTTCACATTGCGCGCCGCGCGGCCGATGGTCTGGATCAGCGAACGCTCGGAGCGCAGAAAGCCTTCCTTGTCGGCGTCCAGGATGGCCACCAGGCTGACTTCCGGCAGGTCCAGGCCCTCGCGCAGCAGGTTGATGCCGACCAGCACGTCGAACAGGCCCAGGCGCAGGTCGCGCAGGATTTCCACGCGCTCCACGGTGTCGATGTCGCTGTGCAGGTAGCGCACCTTGACGCCATTGTCCGACAAGTATTCGGTCAGCTGTTCGGCCATGCGCTTGGTCAGCGTGGTGATCAGCACCCGTTCCTTCTTCAGCGTGCGGTCGCGGATCTCCTGCAGCACGTCGTCGACCTGCGTGATGGCCGGGCGCACCTCGACCTGCGGATCGACCAGACCGGTGGGCCGCACCACCTGTTCGACGACCTGCCCGGTGTGCTCTTTCTCCCAGTTCGCCGGCGTCGCCGACACGAACACGCTCTGGCGCATCTTGCGTTCGAATTCCTCGAACTTCAGCGGCCGGTTGTCCAGCGCGCTGGGCAGGCGGAAACCATACTCCACCAGCGTCGTCTTGCGCGCCCGGTCGCCGTTGTACATGCCACCAAACTGGCCGATCAGCACGTGGCTTTCGTCCAGGAACATCAGCGCGTCGGGCGCCAGGTAGTCCACCAGCGTGGGCGGCGGGTCGCCCGGCTTGGCGCCGCTGAGATGCCGCGTGTAGTTCTCGATGCCCTTGCAGTGGCCGACTTCCTGCAGCATTTCCAGGTCGAAGCGCGTGCGCTGCTCCAGACGTTGGGCCTCGACGAGCTTGCCGCCCTTGACGAATTCGTCGAGCCGGCTGCGCAGTTCGTTCTTGATGGTCTCGATGGCATCCACCACGCGCTCGCGCGGCGTCACGTAATGGCTGCTCGGGTAGACCGTGAAGCGCGGCACCTTCTGTCGCACGCGGCCGGTCAGCGGGTCCAGCAGCTGCAGGCTTTCGACCTCGTCGTCGAAAAGTTCGATGCGCAGGGCCAGCTCGCTGTGCTCGGCCGGGAAGACGTCGATGGTGTCGCCGCGCACGCGGAAGGAACCGCGCGAGAAGTCGATCTCGTTGCGCTTGTACTGCATGCGGATCAGCTGCTGGATCACGTCACGCTGGCTCAGCTTGTCGTGCACGCGCAGCGTCATCACCATCTTGTGATAGTCCGCCGGACTGCCGATGCCGTAGATGGCGCTGACGCTGGCCACGATGATCACGTCGCGCCGCTCCAGCAGGCTTTTCGTGGCCGACAGCCGCATCTGCTCGATGTGCTCGTTGATCGCGCTGTCCTTCTCGATGAACAGGTCGCGCTGAGGCACATAGGCCTCGGGCTGGTAGTAGTCGTAGTAGCTGACGAAGTACTCGACGGCATTCTTCGGAAAGAAGTCGCGGAACTCGCTGTACAGCTGCGCGGCCAGCGTCTTGTTGGGCGCGAAGACGATGGCCGGCCGGCCCATGCGGGCGATGACATTGGCCATCGTGAAAGTCTTGCCCGAACCGGTCACGCCCAACAGCGTCTGGTACTGCAGGCCGTCCTGGATGCCCTCCACCAGCTTTTCGATGGCCGCCGGCTGGTCGCCACCCGGCTCGAACTGCTGGAAGAGCTGAAAGGGCGAATCGGGGAAGGTGACGAACTCGCCAGGCCCCAGGTCGTCCGGTGTGTCGGACGCAGAGGCGGCTTCGGCAAGTGCATTCATGGGAGCTTCACCTGGAGGCGGACATTTAGAATCGAAGAGCCCGGATGGCGCGAGCGCGCACCGGACAACCCGCAAGCGTAGCGCAGCCCGGCCGTCCTGTCCGTCACGGCCTGCGCAGACGTCTGACACCCCGACTTCAGGAATGCCGCCATGTCATCAGCCTCCCTCTTCGCCGCCGTCGAAATGGCGCCCCGCGACCCCATCCTCGGCCTGAACGAGCAGTTCAATGCCGACACCAACCCGGCCAAGGTCAACCTGGGTGTGGGCGTGTATTTCGACGCCAACGGCAAGCTGCCGGTGCTGCGCTGCGTGGCTGCCGCCGAAAAACAGTTGCTCGAGACGCCCAAGGCCAAGGGCTATCTGCCCATCGACGGCATCGCGGCCTACGACAAGGCCGTGCAGGGGCTGGTCTTGGGCGCTGACAGCGAGGCCGTGCTGTCGGGCCGCGTGGCCACCATCCAGGCGCTGGGCGGCACCGGCGGCCTGAAGGTGGGGGCCGATTTCCTGAAGAAGCTGCGCCCGAATGCCGAGGTGGCCACGGTGCTGATCAGCGACCCGAGCTGGGAAAACCACCGCGCCCTCTTCCTGCAGGCCGGCTTCGATGTCCAGAGCTACCCCTACTACGACGCTGCCACGCGCGGCATCCGCTTCGAGGCCCTGCTGGCCGCCCTGAAGGCCGCCGCGCCGGGCACCGTGGCCGTGCTGCACGCCTGCTGCCACAACCCCACGGGCTGCGACCTGTCGGCAGCGCAGTGGCAACAGGTTGCCGCCACCTGCGCCGCGGCCGGCGTGGTGCCCTTCCTGGACATGGCCTACCAGGGCTTCGGCACGGGCATCGTCGAGGACGGCGCTGCGGTGCAGTGCTTCCTGGCCACTGGCGTGCAGTTCCTCGTCTCCACCTCGTTCAGCAAGAGTTTCTCGCTCTACGGCGAACGCGTCGGCGCCCTCAGCGTGGTCTGCAGCAGCGCCGAGGAAGCCGGCCGCGTGCTGTCGCAGTTGAAGATCGTCATCCGCACCAACTACAGCAACCCACCGACCTTTGGCGCCCAGGTCGTGGCCACCGTGCTGACCACGCCCGCGCTGCGCGCGATGTGGGAAGACGAACTCGGCGGCATGCGCGACCGCATCAAGGCCATGCGCCACGCGCTGGTCGACAAGCTGACCGCCGCCGGCGTGCAGGGCGACCTGTCCTACATCACCACGCAGGTCGGCATGTTCAGCTACTCGGGGCTGGCCCAGGAACAGATGCAACGCCTGCGCAGCGAATTCGGCGTCTACGGCGTGGACAGCGGTCGCATCTGCGTCGCGGCCCTCAATGGCGGCAACATCGGCGCCGTCGCCGCGGCGATAGCCCAGGTGATGTAACCGGACGCAGCCAGATGTGACGAGCTTGGGCGATATGCACCGCGACCGTCCGGCTGTTTGCGGGTTCCGGGCGGCCCTGGCAGCGCAGGATCACTAGTTCGGCGCCTCTAAATTGCTGCGGTGCAGCATAAATAGGTCTACAGTCCGCTCGAGGTCAGCACACGGCGTCAAGATGGCGCCCAGGGTCTGCACCACCCCCAACGGAGACGGTTCATGCTTTACCAGATCTACGAAGCCCAGCGCGCCCTGATGGCGCCTTTCTCGGAATTCGCTTCGGCCACGTCCAAGCTTTACAGCCACCCTTTGTCGGCGCTGTCGCACACGCCCATGGCGCAGCGGGTGTCGGCCGGGCTGGACCTGATGCACCGCCTGGCCAAGGACTACGAAAAGCCCCGCTTCGACATCACCTCGGCCCAGGTGGGTGGCGTGGACATCGCGGTGCAGGAGCAGGTGGCGCTGAGCAAGCCCTTCTGCCAGTTGCTGCGCTTCAAGCGCTTCACCGACAACCCCCAGGCACTGGAGTTGATGAAGAGCCAACCCACCGTGCTGGTGGTGGCGCCCCTGTCGGGCCACCATGCCACGCTGCTGCGCGACACCGTGAAGGCCCTGTTGCAGGACCACAAGGTCTTCATCACCGATTGGACCGACGCCCGCATGGTGCCCCTGTCCAACGGCGCCTTCCACCTCGACGACTATGTCGAGTACGTGCAGGACTTCATCCGCCACATCGGCCCGAACGTGCACGTGATGTCGGTTTGCCAGCCGACGGTACCGGTGCTGGCGGCCGTCTCGCTGATGGCCAGCCGCGGTGAAGCCACGCCACTGACGATGACCATGATGGGCGGCCCCATCGACGCGCGCAAGAGCCCGACATCGGTCAACAACCTGGCCACCAACAAGACCTATTCCTGGTTCGAGAACAACGTGATCTTCCGCGTGCCGCAGAACTTCCCGGGTGCAGGTCGCGCCGTCTACCCGGGCTTCCTGCAGCACACCGGCTTCGTGGCGATGAACCCCGACCGCCACGCCACCAGCCACTACGACTACTTCCAGGACCTGATCAAGGGCGACGACGAAAGCGCCGAGTCGCACCGCCAGTTCTACGACGAGTACAACGCCGTGCTGGACATGCCCGCCGAGTACTACCTGGACACCATCAAGACCGTGTTCCAGGACTTCGCGCTGGTCAACGGCAGCTGGGTCGTCAAGGGCGAACCGGTGCGGCCGCAGGACATCACGGGCACCGCTTTGCTGACCATCGAAGGCGAACTCGACGACATCTCGGGCGCCGGCCAGACCAAGGCCGCGCACGGCCTGTGCGAAGGCATCCCCTCGTCGCGCGCCTTCCATTACGACGCCATGGGCGCGGGCCACTACGGCATCTTCTCGGGCCGCCGCTGGCGCGAGAAGGTCTACCCGGAAGTGAAGGCCTTCATCCAGCAGTTCAATGTCAGCGAGCAGGCTGCGGCCGACACGGTCACGTCCATCACGGAACCGGCCAAGGCGGCGCGCAAGTCGCGCGGCCGATAATCCGGGCGGTGACCGCCACCGCCCCGACCCTGACCGCCCCGTCCGCCACCAGCGCCCTCGCCGAGGCGCTGGACGACGCGCTGCCGCAGACCCAATGCACGCGTTGCGGCTACCCCGACTGCCACAGCTATGCGGTGGCCATGGCGTCAGGCGAGGCGGGCATCAACCGCTGCCCGCCTGGCGGTGCCGAAGGCATCCTGCGGCTGGCTGCGCTGACCGGGCGCCCCGTCCAGGCGCTGGACCCTGCACACGGCAGCGAAGGCCCGCGGGCCGTGGCCCTGATCGACGAAGACTGGTGCATCGGCTGCACGCTGTGCATCAAGGCCTGCCCGGTGGACTGCATCGTCGGCGCCTCCAAGGTCATGCACACCATCATTGGCGCGCAGTGCACGGGCTGCGAGTTGTGCGTGCCGGTCTGCCCGGTGGACTGCATCGCCATGGTGCCGGTGACGGCGCCCAAGACCGGCTGGGACGCCTGGACGGCCCCGCAGGCCGAGGAAGCCCGCAGCCGCTATGCCTGGCACCGCGTCCGCATCGCCCGCGATGAACGCGAAAACGACGGGCGCCTGGCCGCCAAGGCACAAGCCAAGCTGGCCGACCTGGCCAGCCACAGCCAGATCACCGATCCGCACGCGCTGGCCGCCAAGCGCGCGGTCATCGAAGCCGCCTTGCAGCGGGCCGCCGCGCGCCAGGCGACACCCCCGACTCGGCCCGCAACAGCGCCTGAGCCCGACCGCGATGAACCCTGACGCCATCGAAAGCTTCTTCGCCACGCTGGCCGCGGCCAACCCGCATCCGCAGACCGAACTGCAGTACACCAGCGTCTTCGAACTGCTGGCCGCCGTGCTGCTGTCGGCACAGGCCACCGACGTAGGCGTCAACAAGGCCACGAAGCGCCTGTTCGCCCTGGCACCGACGCCGCAGAAGATGCTCGACCTGGGCGTCGACCGCGTCACCGAGTTGATCCGCACCATCGGCCTGTTCCGCAACAAGGCGAAGAACCTGGTCGCCACCTGCCGCATCCTGGTCGATCAACACGGCGGCCAGGTGCCGCGTTCGCGCGAGGCACTGGAAGCCCTGCCCGGCGTCGGCCGCAAGACCGCCAACGTGGTGCTCAACGTGGCCTTCGGCGAGGCCACGATGGCCGTCGATACGCATGTCTTCCGCGTCAGCAACCGCACCGGCCTGGCGCCCGGGCGCAACCCGCTGGAAGTGGAGTCGAAACTGCTGCAGCGCATCCCACCGCGCTACCTGGTGGACGCCCACCACTGGCTGATCCTGCACGGCCGCTACCTGTGCCTGGCGCGCAGCCCGCGCTGCACGGTATGCGCCGTTCGCCCATGGTGTGACATGGGCGCTTCTACAATCACGCGGGTACGGGAGAAGCGCTGAATGGCCAAGCTCGAAGACCTCGCTGAACGGGTGGACCGCCTGGTGTTGCGGCACCAGGAACTCAAACGCACAGGCGCGCTGATCGAACAACAGCTGGGCGCGGTGACGGCCGAACGCGACAGCCTGCGATCGCGGCTGGCTGCGGCACGGGCACGCATCGATGCGCTGCTGGAACGGCTACCCACCGACGGTGGCGCAGCCGATGCGGCCAGCCGGACCTTGCCATGAAGCAGGTCGAAGTCTCCATCCTCGGCCAGGTCTACGTGCTGGGGTGCCCGGAAGGTGGCGAAGCGCTGCTCAACGCGGCCGTGGCCAGTGTCGACAAGGAAATGACCTCCATCCGCGAAGCCGGCAAGGTCAAGGCGCGCGAGCGCATCGCCGTGCTGGCCGCGCTGAATGTGGCTTACCAGTTGGCCGAACGCGCCCAGGCGCCGCAGCTCCCCCCCGAGGCGCTGCCACCAGGCGGCGCAGCGGCCGGCGCGTCGGCGGTGGACCTCGACGCCCTGCTGCGCCGCGTCGACGACGCCCTGGGTGCGGACGGTCAACTTCTGTGACTTCCAGCGCACCGCGCGCAGGCTGCGCGAGGCCTAGAATGAGCCCGTCCGCTGTGGGTTGGTGAGCTTTATATGTCCTTGAGCCGATGGTCTATGACCAAGGGCTTGGAACATCGCCTGGTTGGTGTGAGCGTCTCGCGTCAGATGAACCCGAAGCCAGGCTGACCTCGCCCACCTGAACTCCCCCTTGGTTCAGGCACTGGGTTCACGGCCCACGGCGGACACCCTGCCTGGCACGCGCACCAGCGACGCTGATGATGGCGCCGGGGTCTGCACCGTGCGTTGGCCGCGCCGCCGAGTCAGTCGCCTGCGGGGCCGCCCGCCTCGAACCGTATGGCCGCCAGCGTGATCTGGTTGCCCCCCCGCCGCTGCGCCTCGGCCAGCGCCGCAGCGCAGGCATCGATCAGGGCTTCGTGTGTCTGGGCGGTGTGCGGGAAACTGGCCACGCCCAAGGCCACGCTGAAAGCGTATTCCTGGCCACCCTGCACGACGATCTGCGTCGCGCACTTGCGGCGCAGACCCTCCATCCGGGCATGCGCCGTGGCCAGGCCGACGCCCGACAGCAGCACTGCAAAGCGCCGCTCGCCGTGGCGGCAGGAAGCGTCCATCGCCCGCGTGCCGCTGCGCAACAAACGGCCCACCGCTTCCAGCAGGCTGCGTTCGCCGATCTCGCCCAGCGCCTGGACCTTGGCAGACGGTGGATCGATCTCGATGAAGACGATGGCGAATTCGCGGTGTTCACGGGTGGACAGGTCGACTTCGCGGCGCAACTGGTCTTCGAAATGCGCGCGCCGGTACAAACCGGTGATGGGGTCGCGCAGCGCCTGGTCGGACAATTCCAGGCGCAGGGCTTCGTTGGCGCGCTGCTGCTGTTCGATCTGCGCCAAGGCCAGTTGCAACTGCGCCTCGCGCTGGCGTTCGGGCGCCAGATCGGTCCAGACGCTGCACAGATGGCGCCGGCCCAGCGCGGGGTCGGTGCTGACCACGCGCAGCACCGAGAACTCGCGCCGGCCGCCGTCCCATTCGAAGCGCTGCTCGGTGGTCATCGGCCCCGCCTGGGCCAGCACGGTGTTTTCCGCGGCACGCATCGCAGCCGCCAGCACGGGCTCGAAGATCTCGGTGTCGGTACGGCCCAGCACCTCATGCAGCGGCCGCCGCAGGAAAGTCGCCATCGCCTCGTTGACGTGCACATAGCGCTGGCTCTGCAGGTCTTTCATCGCCAGCAGGTCGCCGCGCCCCTGCAGCAGCGTGGGCAGCAAGGCCGCCTTCAGGGCTTGCAACTCGGCGTGGGGCAGTGCGGGCAGGCCGGCTGCCTCTGGAAGGGGGATCGTGGTTGACTCGCTCTGCACCGAAGGGTCCTCTGGAAAACTGCACCAATCTGCGCCCGACGCCCTATCTTGGTGGCGCGCATCCGTCATATCAAGCGTCTTCGTCATCCTGTTCCCTAATTTGACCCCCAACTGCGGGGGGAACGGGGCGCCGATCATGGGCACAGATTCTGCTAGCCCTTGGTGGGTGGTGCGATGGCGCGCCACATCCGGCGCCGGCTGCCCCTACAGCCGACCCTCGTGCACAGCGACGTGCGCAGACCCTGTCCCGTTGACCCGGATTGTCCGGCAACGGGCGTCCTGCCTGTCCGCACGGAGGTATCGCCATGAAGAAATCGCGTTTGGTCCTGATCGGTAACGGCATGGCCGGTATCCGAGCGCTGGAAGAGCTGCTGAAGATCGCCCCCGATCTCTACGACATCACGGTCTTCGGCGCCGAACCGCACCCCAACTACAACCGCATCCTGCTGAGCCCCGTGCTGGCCGGCGAGCAGACGATCGACCAGATCGTGCTCAACCCGCTGGCTTGGTACAGCGACCACGGCATCACGCTGCACCTGAGCAAGACCGTCACCGAAATCGATCGCGTCAAGCGCCGCGTGATCGCCAGTGACGGAACGGTGGCGGAATACGACCGCCTGCTGATTGCCACCGGGTCCACGCCCTTCATCCTGCCAGTGCCGGGCAAGGACCTGCAGGGCGTGATCGCCTACCGCGACATCGCCGACACGCAGACGATGATCGACACCGCGACGAAGTACCAGCACGCCGTCGTCATTGGCGGCGGCCTGCTCGGCCTGGAAGCCGCCAACGGCCTGATGCTGCGCGGCATGCAGGTCACCGTCGTGCACCTCATGCCGTGGCTGATGGAGCGCCAGCTCGACGACACCGCCGGCAAGCTGTTGCAGCAGTCGCTGGAACAACGCGGCCTGAAGTTCCGGATGGGTGCGCAGACCGAGGCGCTGATACCCGACCCCGCAGGCCGGGTGATGGCGGTACGCTTCAAGGACGGCACCGAGATCCCGGCTGACCTGGTGGTGATGGCCGCCGGCATCCGCCCGAACACCGCGCTGGCGGAGAAGGCGGGCCTGCACTGCAACCGCGGCATCGTCGTCAGCGACACCCTGCAGACCATCACCGACCCGCGCGTCTACGCGGTGGGTGAATGTGCCGCGCACCGTGGCATCGCCTACGGTCTGGTGGCGCCGCTGTTCGAGCAGGGCAAGGTCTGCGCGACGCACCTGGCGCAGTTCGGCATCGGCCGCTACACCGGCAGCCTGACCAGCACCAAGCTGAAGGTCACGGGCATCGACCTGTTCAGCGCGGGCGACTTCACCGGCGGTGAAGGCACCGAAGAGATCGTGCTGTCCGACCCCTACGCCGGCGTCTACAAGAAGCTGGTGATCCGCGACGACAAGCTCATAGGCGCCTGCCTCTACGGCGACACGGTGGATGGCTCCTGGTACTTCAAGCTGCTGCGCGAAGGCCGCAGCATCAACGACATCCGCGACAAGCTGATGTTCGGCGAGAGCAACATCGGCGACGTCGGCCACCAGGGCCACAGCAAGGCTGCCGCCATGGCCGACAGCGACGAGGTCTGCGGCTGCAATGGCGTGACCAAAGGCGCCATCTGCAAGGCCATCAAGGACCAGGGCCTGTTCACGCTGGACGAGGTGCGCAAGCACACCAAGGCCAGCGCCAGCTGCGGTTCCTGCACCGGCCTGGTCGAGCAACTGCTGATGTTCACGGCCGGCGGTGACTACTCGAAGGCGCCCACGAAGAAAGCGATGTGCGGCTGCACCGACGCCAGCCACCAAGACGTGCGGCAGGCCATCCGCCAGGAACACCTGCTGACCATCGCCAGCGTCTACCGCCACCAGGGCTGGCGCACACCCGACGGCTGCAGCAGTTGCCGCCCGGCCGTCAATTACTACCTGCTCAGCAGCTGGCCGAAAGAGGCGGTGGACGACCCGCAGAGCCGCTACATCAACGAACGCAGCCACGCCAACATCCAAAAGGACGGCAGCTATTCGGTGATCCCGCGCATGTGGGGCGGCGAGACCACGTCGAGTGAGTTGCGGCGCATTGCCGACGCGGTGGACAAGTACAAGATACCGACCGTCAAGGTCACCGGCGGGCAGCGCATCGACCTGCTGGGCGTGAAAAAGGAAGACCTGCAGGCGGTGTGGCGGGACATCGGCATGCCCAGCGGCCACGCCTACGCCAAGGCGCTGCGCACGGTGAAGACCTGCGTCGGCAGCGAGTGGTGCCGCTTCGGCACGCAGGACAGCACGCAGATGGGCAAGGA
>Ga0136641_1000079_pt1 | contig 38241 bp, 36 predicted proteins | sample EliLak1302023Y_FD_115312 | JGI IMG/M metagenome (GOLD analysis project Ga0136641, IMG submission 115312) | Freshwater microbial communities from Elizabeth Lake, Yosemite National Park, California, USA - 13020-23Y | ecosystem: Environmental > Aquatic > Freshwater > Lake ...
CGTGGGCACGCTGATCCAGCCCACCACCGTGGCGCAGTACAACGCCAAGAGCGTGCCGCTGCCACCCAAGCTGTTTTCCCACAACGACCAGCAGTCGGTCTGGCAAAGCTCGCTGCCCGAAGGCGCCACCTCGGGCTGGGGCGGGCGCGTCGGCGACCTGTTCCAGGCCGGCAACGGCAAGGCCACCTTCACCTGCGTCAACGTCAGCGGCAACGCGGTCTTCATGAGCGGTCGCGAGGCCGTGCAGTACCAGGTATCGAGCAGCGGCTCGGTGGCGCTGCGCGGCATCCAGGCGCCGCTGTTCGGCTCGCAGGCCTGCAGCGACGCGCTGCGCGCCCTCACCACCGCCGGCCGCAGCCACCTGATGCAGGCCGAGCACACCCGGGTGATGGCGCGCGCCATCGACGCCAACGCCAGCCTGAGCGCGGCCCTGGCCGGCGTGCCGGCGCTGAGCACACCCTTCGACGCGGCCAACCCGCTGGCCACGCAGTTGCAGATGGTGGCCCGCATGATCGCTGCCCGTTCGGCCCTGGGTGTCAAGCGCCAGGTCTTCTTCGTTTCGCTGGGCGGCTTCGACCTGCATGACTTCCTGGTTGCGCAGCACCCCGGGCTGATGGCCACTGTGGGCGGCGCGATCAAGAGCTTCTACGACGCTACTGTGGAACTGGGCGTGGCCCAGCAGGTCACCACCTTCACGGGCAGCGACTTCGGCCGCACGCTGACCAGCAACGGCGACGGCAGCGACCACGGCTGGGGCAGCCACCACTTCGTCGTCGGTGGTGCTGTCAACGGGCAGCGCTTCCATGGCCAGCTGCCGGCCATCGCTGTCAACGGCGTCGACGACGTCGGCCAAGGCCGGCTGCTGCCGACCACGTCGGTCGACCAACTGGCCGCCACGCTGGCCACCTGGATGGGTGTGAGCGCCACCAACCTGCCGCTGGTGGTGCCCAACATCGGCAACTACACGCTGCGCGACCTGGGCCTGTTCAAGGCCTGAGGCCGTCAGCCGGCGTTCGGCCGCGACCGATCGACGGCGGGCGGGCCGATGCCCGGTCAGCGGCCCTGGAATTGCGGCGGGCGCTTCTCGACGAAAGCCGCCGCTGCGCCCTTGTGGTCGTCGGTCTCGAAGGTGCGGACCATGTGGATGGCTTCGGCGTCCAGCACCTCAGCCAGCGAGCCGCACAGCCCGGTGTTGAGGTTGCGCTTCATGTAGCCGATGGCCACTGTGGGCAGCGCGGCCAGCTCGGCCGCCCAGGCGCGCGCGGCCTCGGCCAGGGCCGCGGCGGGCACCGAGCGGTTGACCAGGCCGATGCGCTGCGCTTCGTCGCCCAGGATCACCTGGCCGGTGAAGTACATCTCGCGCGCCTTGGCCGCGCCCACCAGGTGGTGCAGGAAGTAGCTGCCGCCGAAGTCGCCCGACAGGCCGATCTTCGAGAAAGCCGTGGTCAGCTTGGCGTCGTCGGCGGCGATGCGCAGGTCGCAAGCCAGGGCCAGCGACAGACCGGCGCCGGCCGCCGGCCCCGGGATCACCGCCAGCGTGGGCTTGGGCATCTCGTGCAGCCAGCGGGCAACCTCCATGCGGGCCCGCAGGTCGGTCACCTTGTGGTCGAAGGACATCGGAACGGCCGCAGCGGCGCCGCCAGCGGCCCTCGCAAAGCCCTTCACATCGCCGCCGGCGCTGAAGGCCGCGCCGGTGCCGGTGACCACCACCAGCCGCACCGCAGGGTCCAGGGCCAGCCGCGGCAGCGCTTCGGACAGCGCGTCCATCATCTCGCGCGAAAACGCATTGCGCGCCGCCGGGCGGTTCAGGGTCAGGGTGGCGATGCCGCCTTTGTGGCTTTCCAGCAGGTCTTGTGTCATGGGCTGGGATGGTAGCCAGCTTGCCGCCGCCGGTGGGCGGGGCAACCCGCAGCCCGGCTTGGGCGGCCAGGCGCCCGTCTCAGGCGCCGGGTCCGCCCGACACCGCGACCAGGTCGGACGGCGCCTGGGCCAGCTTCAGGCGTTCGCCCACCGTGAGGGGATGGCGCCCCTCGATCAGGCTGAGCGGTGTTCCGTCGTCCCTTGCAAGCTGAATCTGCGTGCTGCTCAGGCCGGCGTGGCGCGCCACCACCTGCGCTTCGAAGCACCAGGCCTCGGGTGACGCCGCGTCCGCCAGCCGCAGCGACTTGACCGGCGCCACCCAGAGTAGCGGGCTGGCCGTCTGCGCGGGCTGCACGGCAGCAGGCCCCTGCGGGAAGACGTTGAAGGTGCCCAGGAATTGCGCCACGGCCAGGGTGCCGGGGTCGCGCAGCAGGCCGGCGGGGGTGTCGAGTCGGGCGATGCGGCCGTCCAGCATCACCGCGACCTGGTCGGCGACTTCGAAAGCCTCTTCGCGGTCGTGGGTCACCATCACGCAGCTTTGCGACAGCGCCTGCTGCAGCGCGCGAAAGGAACGCCGCAGCGGCACCCGAAAGGCTTCGTCGATGGCCGAGTAGGGCTCGTCCATCAGCAGCAAGGCCGGTTGCGGCGCCAGGGCGCGGGCCAGCGCCACCCGCTGGCGCTGGCCGCCCGACAGCTGCGCCGGGTGCTGCCGGGCGTGGGCGCTCAATTCGACCAGCGCCAGCAACTCGGCCGTGCGGGCGTCGGCGCGCGCCGCCGTCCAGCCCTGCGCCAGCGGGCCGAAGGCGATGTTGTCGTGCACGCTGAGGTTGGGGAACAGCGCATAGCTCTGGAACATCATGCCGATGCCGCGGGCCTGCGGCGGCAGGCCGGCGACCTCGCGCCCGGCGATGCGGACCTGGCCGCCCTGCGTCGCCACCAGGCCGGCTATCGCCCGCAGCAGCGTCGTCTTGCCGCAGCCCGAAGGGCCCAGCAAGGCCAGGGTCTGGCCGCGCTGCAGTTGCAGGGTGATGCCGTGCAGCACCGTGCGGCCACCGAGTGCGACGCTCAGCACGTCGATGTCCAGGGCCAGCGGCAGGGTCTCGATCGGATTCATGGTTTGCGGCCTTCGGTCAGGCGCTGCACCGCGGCGGCCATCAGGCCGACCAGGACCAAGCTCACGACCACCAGGGCGGCCGAGCGGTGGCCACTGGTGGCGCGCAGGCTGTTCATCATCGGTTGCAGCAATTCGTTGTCGCCGCCCAGCAGCAGGTTGGCCACCGCGAACTCCAGCGCCGCCGTCAGCAGGCACAGCAGACCGGCCGCGGCGATGGCCGGCGCCAGCAGCGGCAGGACGACGCGGCGCACGGTCAGGGCGTCGCTGGCGCCCAGGGTGCGCCCGGCTTCCAGCAGCGTGCCCAGTTCCATGCGCAGCAGCGCGGCCGACAGCGTGCGGTGCACCAGCGGGAACAGCAGCGGCGTCAGCAGCAGCACATAGAGCAGTCGGATGTCGATCAAGCCGCCCAGACCGCCGACGAAGACCTCCAGCGCGCTGATGGCGACCACCACCGGCGGCACGGCGTAGGGCAGCTGCGCCAGCGCGTCGAGCAGCGTTTTCAGGCGCGGCGCATAGAGGTGGGCCGCCAGCGTGGCGGCGCAGCCGCTGGCCGTGGCCAGCGTGGCGCTGAACCCGGCCACCACGGCGGTGCGCAGCGCCGCAGCGGCCACCCGCGGGTCCTGGCCCAACTCGGCGAACCAGGCCAGCGTCGCGCCTTCGGGCCACAGGCTGCGGTCCCAGCGTTCGGAAAACGCATACAGCAGGACGAAGGCCGGCGGCGCCACCACCGCGGTCAGCAGCAGCACCAGCGCGAGGGGCTCCAGCAGCCCGGCGCCTGACCAGCGGGCAGCGGCCCTCATGCCAGCCCTGAGCGGCGGCCCAGCACGCGGGCCAGCGTCCGGCCCAGCAGCATCACCGCGCTGAGCAGGGCGAACAGCAGCAAGGCCAGCAGCGCGGGCAGGCGGGGATCGGCAAAGAGGTCGCCACTGACCAGGGTGGTCAGGCGCACGGCCAGCATGTTGGCGCTGCTGCCGGCCAGCGCAAAAGGCGTGGCGTAGGCGGCGGCGGCATTGGCGAAGAGCAGCACGGCGACCTCGATCAGGCTGGGCGCCAGCAGCGGCAGCGCCACCCGCCGCCAGTACAGGCCCCGGCCTGCGCCCAGCGTGGCGGCGGCCTCTTCGAGGGCGCCGTCGAGCAGCTGTACGGGGGCCAGCAGCAAGAGTGCCGCCAAGGGCAGCTGAAAGCACAGGTAGGCCGCCAGCAGGCCGGAAAAGCCGTCCAGGCGCAGCGGCGCCCCGCCGCCCAGGACTTGGGTGATGAAGCCTTGAACGCCGAACATCAGGGTGAAGGACAGGGCCAGGGGCACCCCGGCAAAGTTGGCGCCCAGGCTGCCCAGCCAGCGCAGCGGCGCCGCCCAGGCCGGACGCCGCACCGCCGCCAGGCAAGCGGCCAGCGCGACGGGCAAAACCAGCAGGCTGGACAGGGCGGCGATGAGCACCGTGTTGACCAGGGCCTGCAGGTAATAGGGCGTGAGCAGCGCTTCGCAGCCGGCTTCTTGCCAGCAGGCCAGCAGGGCGCTGGCGCTGCGCCAGGCGAACGGCCCCAGCACCGCCGTGCCTGCCAGCAGCAGCAAGGGCGCTGCACACAGCCAGGCGGCCCGCGCCGGGCTGGCCGCGGGTGCGCCAGCCCGCAAAGGCTTCATGCGGCCAGCAGTGCGCGGTGGCTGGCCACGAAGCCGCGCAAGTCGGTGGATGCGCCGGGCAGGCTCAGGGCCAGCATCGCAGCGGCAGCCGCCGCCGGGCGCTGCGGCTGGGGCAGCCAGACGAAAGGCACCCCGCGTTCGCTGGGTTCGTCGCCGCCGTGCATGCGGTCGCGGTGCATGCCGTGGTCGCTGGTCAACAGCACGTCGTAGCCGGCGGCATGCCACAGGGGTACGGTGTGCGCCAGCAGGCCGTCCAGGCGGCGGGCGCACAGCCGGTAGGCATCGGACTCGCCGCCGTGGTGGTGGCCGGCATCGTCAGGGCCCATCGGGTGCACCAGCAGCAGGTCCGGGTCGTTGCGCAGGCGCAGGTCTTCGGCGTCGGCGAAGGTGTGGCTGTCGGGGTAGGCGTCCTCGAAGTACCAGACCGCATCGACCACGCCGGCGTCGGGTGGCAGCGCGCGGCGGTGCAGCAGCGGGTTGAAGGGCCGGCCGCTCAGCAGTTCGTAGAACCAGTGATAGGCCACCACCGCGCTGCGCAGACCGGCCGCGTGGGCGTCGTGCAGCAGCGTGGGGCCTGCAGGCTGCACGGCGTCGTTGGTGACGATGCCGTGCTGCACCGGCAGCAGGCCATTGAGCAGCGTGGCATAGAGCGGCCGCGACAGGCTGGGCAGCGCGCAGCGGTAGCGGGTGGCCGTGGCCAGACCGGCTTCCACCCGCGCCCGGACATAGCCCATGGCCTGCTCGGCGACGTCGGCCCGCAGGCCGTCGGCGATGACCAGCACCAGGCGCTGCCGGCTCGGACCCGTGACGGGCGTAGCGCTCATTTGGCGTTGGCCAGCACGGTCGCCTGCCAGCGGCTGCCCAGCGTCTTGGCGGCGGCTGTCCATGCGAGGTTGCGGATGGGCCGCGCCGCCCGGTATTGGCTGCTGGGCAGCAGGCGCGACTGCAGGTCGGCCGGCAAGCTCAGCTGGTCGAAGCGGATCGGCCGCGCAAAGCCGCGCGCCAGGTTCAGCTGGCCGGCGTCGCTGAAGATGAATTCGCGGGCCAGGCGGGCGGCATAGGGGTGCGGCGCGTTCGCATTGATGACCGTGGTGTAGCCGCTGGTCACCGAGCCGTCGCTGGGGATCAGCACCGTGTAGTCGGCCTTGTTGGGGATCTTGTCGCGGTAGGCCAGGGCGTTGAAGTCCCACATCACGAAGACGTCGGCTTCGCCACGCTCCATCAGCGCGGGCGTGGGGTTGACCGACAGCAGGCGGCCCTGCCGGGCCATCTGGGCAAAGGCCTTCAGGGCGGCGTCGAGCCGATCTTCGTCGCCGCCCAGGGCCAGGGCCGCTGCCAGCACGCCGGCATTGGCCTGCGCGGCGCGGCCGACTTCGCCGATGTCGACCCGGGCCGGGCTGGCGAAGAGTGCTTTCCACGATGTCAGCGCGCCGCCAACACGTTTGGTGTTCACCGCGAAGGCCACCGTGCCGGTGTAGGCCAGCGCCCAGTGGCCGTCGGCGTCCTTGGCCCAGGCCGGAATCTGCGCCCAGGTGCTGGGCTTGAAGGCCGCCGTGACGCCGCGCTGGCGGGCGATGGCGCCGAACTCGAAGCCCACGTCGCCGATGTCGGCGGTGCCGTTTTTCCCCTCGGCCAGCATCTTGGCGATTTCCTCGGCGCTGCTCATGTCGCTGTCGACATGCGCCAGGCCGTGGCGCTGGCCCAGGTCGGCCCAGGTGGCCTTCCAGTTGGCCCAGTCGTCGGGCATGCCCAGGCTGCTGATCTTGCCTTCGGCCCGGGCTGCCTTTTCCAGCGCCGCCAATTCGGCGGCCGTGGCTTGGGCGCGGGCCGGTGCCCAGGCTGTCGTGGCGGCCAGCGCGGCGGCGCTGGCGAAGAGTCGGCGGTTCATCGGCGGGGTCATGTCGGGGTCCGGTTGGGGGTGGGGCTGGGGGTCGAGGGTAGTCGCAAGCTGTCCAGGGCCAGGCGCTGGCTGATGCGCGGCCGGCCGGCCCCGTCGCGCACCGACAGCGTCAGCGCGCGCGCCGTCCAGTCGATCTCGATGAGGCCGAAGTTGACTTCAGCCACCACGCCTTGCTGGCGCCGCGTGTTCGGCGTCGGCACGGGCCAGACTTCGGTGAGGCCGCTGGAGGTCAGATCCCAGATCGGGTAGAGGCCCGGCGCATCCAGGCGCGACAGCTCGCCGTAGTGCATGTCGCCGCTGATCACCACCAGGTTCTCGGCGCGCTGGCGGCGCAGTGTTTCCAGCAGGCGCTCGCGGTCGGCGCTGAAGTTGGCCCAGCACTCCCAGCCTGTGCCTTCGGCGGCCAGTTGCACCGACGAGCACAGGATGCGCAGGTCGGCCGGTTGCGCCAGCTGCGCGTCCAGCCATTGCCATTGCGCTTCGCCCAGCAGCGTGGCGGCGGGGTCGGGGTTGGGCACGTACCAGCCGGGTACCGGGTCGCGGCTGCCCAGGCGCGCCGCGATCATCATGCGTTCGTAGCCCGTGCGCCGGGCCGGGTCGGACTTCAGGGCGCTGCGGTTGTAGCGCAGGTCGGGCAGGATGAGTTGCACGGTGCGGCCTTGCGCCTGGATGCGGTAGGCCTGGAACACGCCCGAACGGCTGCGCCGCGGGCTGTCGGCGGCTTCGCCCCAGCTGTCGCAGAACAGCTGCTGCGACAGTTGCTTGTGCGGGTACTCGCCACCGGCGTCGTCGACGCCGTAATCGTGGTCGTCCCAGATGGCCACGTGGGCGTGCTGGCGCCGGAAGGCCTGCAGGGCACCGGGCTGCGCGAATTCGGCGTGGCGCGCGCGCAGCTCGTCGGCTGTCGTGGCGTCGCCGTAGAAGTTGTCGCCCAGGAAGGCGAAGAGATGCGGCTGCGCGGCGCTGATGGCCTGCCAGATGGGCTGGGGTTTGGACTGCCGGGCGCAGGAGCCGAAGGCCAGCCGCCAGGGGCCGGTCTCGCTGTCCAGCGCCGGCAGGCGCAGGTCCACGGGTGCGTCCGCATCCGTCCCGGTTGCGGCGTGTGTCGTGGGCACGACCAGGCCCGCAGGCAGCAGGCTGGCTGCCCGCAGCCACTGGCGGCGGGTAGCCTGAAAGTCATCGGCGAAGTCGGTCATCAAGGGTCAGTGTTGCGTAGCCAATCGAACACCTTAAACCCCGGTTGTGCATCCCTTGTGACCTTGTTTCAACGGCACCACGTCACTCAGCGTTCATGGGCAAGGCCTAAGGTAAACCCGGAGGTCGCCCCTGGCTGTGTCCAAACCGGGTGACCCATTCCGATCCAAACGCTGAGAGCAGTCACCCATGAAAACACAACACCACCCCCGCCGTCAGCTCACCGCTGTCCTGATCGCCGCTCTGTTCGCGCCGGTCTTCGCCCAGGCCCAGCAAGCCGACGCGCAGCAGATCACCATCACCGGCAACGGCCGCGGTCAGTCGCGCCAGGTCGAGGCCGTCCTGGCCAATGAATTGAAGCAGCTGCCCCCGGGCAGCAGCCCGTTGCAGGCTGTGGCGCGCCTGCCGTCGGTGAATTTCCAGTCGGCCGACGCCTTCGGGGCCTACGAATGGTCGACCCGCATCACGGTGCGCGGCTTCAACCAGAACCAGCTGGGCTTCACGCTGGACGATGTGCCGCTGGGCGACATGTCCTATGCCAACTTCAACGGCCTGCACATCAGCCGTGCCGTTGCCACCGAAAACATCGGCCGCGCCGTGCTGTCGGCCGGTACCGGTTCGTTGAGCACCGCCTCCAGCAGCAACCTGGGTGGCACGCTGCAGTTCTATTCGGTCGACCCGGCCAAGACCTTCGGCGGCGAAGGCCATGTCGGCTTCGGCAGCAACAAGGACAGCCACGTTTTCGCCAAGCTGGAAACCGGCGAGATGGGCTTCGGCCGCGCCTACCTCAGCGTCAGCGACCAGCGCTCGGAAAAGTGGAAGGGCAGCGGCGACCAGAAGCAGCAGCAGTTCAGCGCCAAGTACCTGGCTGACCTGGGCAGCGGCAAGCTGCGCGCCACGGTCAACGTGTCGCGCCGCGCCGAGATCGACTACCAGGACATGTCGCTGGAGATGATCAAGCGCCTGGGCCAGAACTTCGACAACACCTACCCCGACTTCAAGGCCGCGGTGAAGATCGCCACCACGCAGTGCGGCAACACCGTGGGCGGCGTGGCCAGCAGCTACAGCGCGACGTGCGATGACGCCTACTACGCCGGTTCGGGCCTGCGCAACGACGAGCTCTACACCCTGGGCTACGAAGGTGCCGTGTTCGGCGGCGTGACCGCCAAGGTCACGGGCTACCACCATCACAACAAGGGCATGGGCCTCTGGTACACGCCTTACACGGCTTCGCCGGACGGCACGCCGGTGGCGCTGCGCACCACCGAATACGGCATCAGCCGCGACGGCCTGGTGGCCACGGGCGACTACGCGCTCGGCGCCCACACCCTGCGTGCTGGTCTCTGGCTCGAGAACAACCAGTTCGACCAGGCCCGCCGCTTCTATGCCACGTCGCCTGTGCTGCCTTCGCCCTACGACTTCCCGTCCAACCCCTTCTTCACGCAGTGGCAGTACGGCTTCAAGACCACGACCACGCAGTTCTCGCTGGAAGATGCCTTCCAGGTCGCCAGCGGTGTGGCCCTGAACTACGGCTTCAAGTCGCTCAACGTCAAGACCACGGCCTCGCGCCAGGTCGGCGACCCCGCCAGCAACCCGCAGGGCGAGATCACCGCCAAGAAGGCCTTCCTGCCGCAGGTGGGTGTGAGCATCACGCTGGACAAGAGCAGCGAGCTGTTCGCCGGCTACGCGCAGAACATGCGCGCCTACCAGTCCTCGCGCACCGGTCTGTCGCCCTTCAGCACCACGCAAGCCGGTTTTGACGCCATCTCCAAGGGCCTGAAGCCCGAGACCTCGCAGACGGTCGAAGGCGGCTGGCGCCTGAACACCCGCGAAGTGGACGCCGTGGTGGCCGCCTACGCGGTGCAGTTCAAGGACCGCCTGCTGGCCATCCAGCAGGGCCCCGGCATCCTGGGCAACCCCAGCGTGCTGGCCAACGTGGGCAACGCGCAATTGCTCGGGCTGGAAGCTTCGGCCTCCTACCGCCTGGGTGGCGGCATCAGCTGGTACAACGGTCTGAGCCTGAACAAGAGCCAGTACAAGAGCGACTACACGAGCAATGGCGTGAGCTACGCCACCAACGGCAAGACCATCGTCGACACGCCGTCGACGATGCTCAAGTCGGTGCTCAGCTACGACAGCAGCACGCTATTCGCCAACCTTGGGCTCGACTACATGGCCAAGCGCTACTACAGCTATCTGAACCAGGGTGAAGTCGCCGGCCGCACGCTGCTCAACACCTCGATCGGCTACCGGCTGGGCGGCATGGCGGGCTTGAAGGACCTGACGGCGCAACTGACGGTCAACAACCTGACCGACCAGAAGTACATCTCGACCCTGGGCAGCAATGGCTTCGTCAGCAGCGACCCGAGCGGCACCGCGCAGACCATCCTGCCAGGTGCGCCGCGTTCGATGTTCGTCAGCTTGTCGGCCAAGCTGTGATGACAATGGCGCGGTGCACCTGAGCCCAGACCACCGCGTCATTGCCGCCGACGGGCACCGTGTGCCCGTTCCATTCCGGGCCTTTGCGGTTCGCAGCGACGAGCCGCAACATGCCCACGATGCACGCGCGCCCTACGGCCGCGTGCACCTCGTCCGGTCGAGCCTGCCCGATGCGGGCTCGCTGGCCGCCCTCGCGCTCGCGGGGTGGGCGCGGGTGCGCATCGAGTCGTTTTCGGACATCGATTACGCCCCGACGACCTGGCCGGAACTGGCCGCCGCCGCGCCGGCGTTGCCCGATCTGGCCGGGCTGGTCGCCAGCGCCCTGCACCTCACGGGCGTGCTCGGTGACGACCCGGGCCTGTACCGGCGCAGCGTCGAAACCCGGGTCGACTACCTTGCTGCCTGCGGGGCCGGCTTCCACAACGATGTCAAGGGCCACTGGTCGCGCTGCCTGTTCTGGGTTCTGGCGCTGGAGGCCGACGATGTCGAATTCGTCATGCCGCATGCCGGGCTGCGCCTGGCCCTGGCGCCCGGCGACCTGCTGGTCTTCGACCCGACGATGGCGCACGGGCTGTGCCGGCCGGCCGACGACGGCCAGGCGCTGGCGGCGTCCTTCGAAACAGGGCTGCAGCGCCGGCAGATCTTCCTGACCGGCGAACTGCTGCTGACCGACGCAAGGTGGGTCGCCCTGGGCGCACCCTGGCAGCCGGTGGAGGTGCACGCCAGCCGCGGCGCGCTGGACCTCATGCTGGCCACCTTCGACGAACGCAGCGGCGCCATCCAGCGCCTGCGCACGCTGCGCGACGGCCTGCTGCGCGCCACCTGCCACGTCGAGCCGGCCGCGGACTGACCGCCGCTGGGCGACGGCCGTGTGGGCCGCTTCAGCCGCGCGGCGCGAGCTGGCCCTGCACCCAGCGCACCAGATCGGCCGCGGGCATCGCGCCCGACTGCCGGGCCACCTCGCGCCCGCCGCGGTACAGGATCAGCGTGGGGATGCTGCGAACCTCGAAGGCCGCACTGGTCTGCGGGCTGGCCTCGGTGTCGAGCTTGGCGAAACGCACCTGGGGCAACTGCCCGGCGGCCTTGGCGAAGTGCGGCGCCATCATCTTGCAGGGGCCGCACCAGTCGGCCCAGAAGTCCACCAGCACCGGCAGTTCGGTGTTGGCGATGAAGGCCGGGAAGGTGGCATCGGTCAAGGCCACGGGCGCCGGCGTCATCAGGTCGGCGCCGCAGCGGCCGCACACCGGATGGTCATCGATGCGCGCTTCGGGGACGCGGTTGGTGGCGCCGCAGGCGGGGCAGTTGAGGTGCATGGTCAGCTTCCTGGGGGTGATGTGATGGGAGGTGATGGCGGGCTGTGCAGCCGGCTTCAGGCCGCGACCCAACCCAGGCCGCGCGCCAGCAGCAGCAGCGCGACGGCCGCCAGGGTCAGCGCGAAAGCCTGCTGCAGCCGTGCACCCGACAGGCGCGCCGCGAGACGCCGGCCCGCCAACAGCGCGATGACCGCGCCCGCGGCGAAGGGCCCGGCGACGGCCCAGGCGACGCTGCCTTGCCAGGCGGCCGCGCCGACGGCACCCACCGAGACCAGCGCAATCACCGCCAGCGAGGTCGCCAGGACGCTGCGCGTGGCCAGGTTGGTGTAGCGGCCCAGCGCGGGCACGATGACGAAGCCGCCGCCCACGCCCAGCATGCCGCTGAGCAGGCCGGCCAACGCGCCGGTGGCGGCCAGCGCCCAGGCGCAGGGCAGGGTCCAGATCAGGCGGCCTTCGTCGGGGTTGAGCACGCAGGGCCACTGCTGGCTGTCGGGCGCCAGCGCCGCGCCTGGCCGGGCAGCGTGGCGCGATTGCTGCAGGGTCCGCCAGGCCACCCCGGCCAGCAGCAGCGCGAAGGCCACGGTCAGGGGCGCCGGGGGCAGGGCGCCTGCCAGGCGCACGCCCAGCGGCGCCAGCAGCATGCCGGTGACGCCGATCAGCGCTGCAGCGCGGTAGCGCACCAGCCCTTCGCGCAAGCCCAGCACCGCGCCGATGGCCGAGGCGATGCCCACCGCAACCAGCCCCACCGGGGCGGCCTGCACGATGGACAGGTGCAGACCGAAGACCAGCAAAGGCACCGACAGGATGCCACCCCCGGCGCCGGCCAGCGCCAGGATCAGCCCGACCACGCCGCCCAGCGCCAGCGGGTTGAACAGGCTCAGGTCCACGTCAACCCGGCAGCATGGCTTCGACGCAGCGCACCACCGCCAGCGCCTCGTCGGCGGTGGCCAGGCCGTGGTCGGCCTGGCCGTCGAGCAGGCGCGCCAGGCTGTCCAGGGTGGCGGGCGTGGAGTCGCTGCGCGGCAGCAGCACCGCGCCGTCCTGCTCCAGTTGCCCCCAGTTGACGAGCGCCACCCGGCCGTCGCGGCCGATCAGTTCGAATCGGTTGTCGTCGGCCAGACTGCCGGCCACGGCGGCGTCGATCTCCACACGCATGCCGGCATGCTGCAGCGTCGCCCGCAGGGCCGTCTCGGCCTGCCCCGGCGCGCGCTGCAGGTGCACGTCCTGCACCGCAGCCGGCCCGAACAGGCGCAGCGCCAGAAAGACGAAATGCGACAGCACTTCGCGCGTGAAGCCGCCTTCAGCCGCGCCCGCCAGCCAGGCGCTGGCGCCCGCCTGCCAGGGCCGCGGCCACTGCGCGAAGCGCAGCCGGATGCGGGCCGCTTCGACGGGGCCGAGCCGGCCGCTGCGCAGGGCTTCCTGCAAGCCCAGGCTGGCCGGCGAGCGGGCGAAGGGGAAGTTCACGGCGAAGGGCCGGCCGGCCTGCAGCACGGCGTCGCGCAGGGCCTGGGCTTGATCGACGTCCGAGGCCAGTGGCTTTTCACACAGGACAGCGCGACCGGCCGCCAGCATCGCCTGCACGGCCTGCAGGTGGCTGGCCGGCGGTGAGGCGATGTAGACCAGCGCCACGGCCGGGTCGTGCACCAGCGCGTCCAGGCTGCTGGCCGCATGCACGCCCGGCGTGGCCTGCACGGCCGCCTGCAAGGCCTCGGGCTGCGGGTCCCACAGCGCCAGCGCCTGAAAACGCGGGTGCTGTTGCAGCGCGGCCAGCATGCGCCGGCCCATGATGCCGGTGCCGACCACGCCGACGCCGTATGGTTGAGGGTTCAGGGGCATGCTGGGCCTGGTGTTCAAGAGGACCGCAGTGTGCCGCCAAACGCGGCCCGCAGCGCCCTGCCGCGCCACGGCCGGCACCCCGATACCCGCTTTCCCGCCAACACCCCTGCCAACACCCCTGCCAACACCCCTGCCAACACCCCTGCCAACACCCCCGCCATGAACCCAGCCTTGTTGGTCACCTGGATCGCCCATCCCCGCAGCACACCCTGGTGGCGCGCAGCGCTGGTGCTGCTGTTGATCGTGATCACCTGGCTGGCCTTGACGCCCGCGCCGCCGCCGCGGGCCGATCTGGGCTGGGACAAGCTCAACCACCTGGCCGCCTTCGCCACGTTGGCCGTCGTGGCGGTGCTGGGCCGTTGTGGCGCCTTCTGGCGCGTCGGCGGCGGGCTGCTGGCCTATGGCGGGCTCATCGAAGTGCTGCAGTCCTTCACGCCGACGCGGGTGGCCGAATGGCCCGACCTGCTGGCCGATGGTGTGGGCATCGCGTTGGGGCTGCTGCTGGTGGCGGGCTGGCAGCGTCTGGCTGCAAGGCTGGCCGCGACCGCGCGCTGAAGGCCGCGCCGCGGCCGCTGGCGCGCTGGCCGCGCTCCTTACAATGCGTGGCATGCGCATTCTCATCGCCAACGACGACGGTTACCTGGCCCCCGGACTGGCTGCGCTGGTGCGCGCCTGCCAGGGCCTGGGCCAGATCGACGTCATCGCCCCCGAACAGAACGCCAGCGGCACGTCCAACGCGCTGACGCTGACCCGCCCGCTGTCGGTTTTCGAGGCGCGCGGCGAACACGTGCAGGGCTTTCGCGTCGTCAACGGCACGCCGTCGGACTGCGTCCACGTGGCGCTGACCGGCCTGCTCGGCTACCGGCCTGACCTGGTGCTGTCGGGCATCAACAACGGTGCCAACATGGGCGACGACACCTTGTATTCGGGCACCGTGGCGGCCGCCATGGAAGGCTTCCTGTTCGGCGTGCCGGCGATCGCTTTTTCGCAAGAGCACAAGGGCTGGGGCGAACTGGAAGCGTCTGCCGCTGCAGCGCGTTCGGTCATCGAACAGGTGCTGGCGCAAGCGCCCCTGGCTGAGGGGCAGGCACCGTGGCTGTTGAACGTCAACATCCCGAACCGGCCTGATGCGGTCAGCCTGCCGCGCGTGGTCACGCGGTTGGGCCGGCGCCATGCCAGCGAACCGGTCATCCGCCAGACCAGCCCGCGCGGTGAGCCCATCTACTGGATAGGCCCGGCCGGCGACGCCCGCGAGTGCGGCGCAGGCACCGACTTCCACGCAGTGGCCAGCGGCTGCATCTCGATCACGCCGCTGCAGATCGACCTGACCGACCACGCGCGCAGCGCGACCTGGGCCGACCGTTTCGCTGCTGCCACGCCACCGGGCGTGCGCGCCGGATGACGCGTCCGCCGTCGCGTTTTCCGCTGGACCTGGGCCGCGTCCAAGGCGCCGCCCGGGCCGCGACCAGCGAGGTCTTGCGGCCGCAACGCCATCTGCACCACGCCGCGCAAGACGCCCAGCAACAGCAGCAGGCCAGCGCCCGCCATGCGCCTTCCGGCCTGGGCCTGGACAGCGTGGCGGTGCGGGCCCGCATGGTGCAGCGTCTGCGTGCCGACGGCGTGCGTTGCGAGCCGGTGCTGCAGGCCTTCGCGCAGGTCGAACGCCACCGCTTCGTCGACACCGCGCTGGCCAACCAGGCCTACGAAGACACCAGCCTGCCCATCGGACTGCAGCAGACCATCTCCAAGCCTTCCGTGGTGGCGCGCATGCTGGCGCTGCTCTTCGAAGGCGAGCACGCCCGCCAGCAGGGTCATCTGGGCCGGGTGCTGGAAATCGGCACCGGCTGCGGCTACCAGGCCGCGCTGCTGGCCTTGCTGTCGCGCAGCGTGGTCTCCATCGAGCGCTTGAAGGGCCTGCACGACAAGGCCCGCGCGAACTTGGCCGCTGACCTGGCCGGTCACCGCTCGGGCGACCTGCGATTGGTCTACGGCGACGGCCGCCTGGGCCATGCGCCGCGCGCACCGTACAACAGCATCGTGGCCGCCGCCGGTGGCGACGAGGTGCCGGCCGCCTGGCTGGACCAACTTGCCGTCGGCGGGCGCCTGATCACCCCCACGCACGACGCCGAGCGCGGCGGTCAGGTGCTGCTGGTCATCGACAAGCAGGCCGACGGCGTGGTGCGCCAGTGGCACGATGCCGTGCATTTCGTCCCTCTGCTACCGGGCGCCGCATGAAGCAGCAAGACCCTCCTTTCCGTCTCAATGCATTGGCCATCTGGGCCGTATGGGCCCTGCTGGCCGGTTGTGCATCAACCAGCAACCGCGCACCGGTGGAAGACCGGCGCAACCAGCCCGCCAGGCCGCTGCCGGCAACGCCCGCCGCCGGGGTCACGCCCAGCGCGGTGCTGACCGAGACGGCGTCGGTGAAGCCGCTGCCCGGCATCGAGAACGCCGGCAAGCCCGGCTACTACACCGTGAAGGCCGGCGACACGCTGATCCGCATCGCGCTGGACAACGGCCAGCCCTGGCGCGACCTGGGGCGCTGGAACGGCCTGGACAACCCCAACCTGATCGAGGTCGGCCAGGTGCTGCGCGTGGTGCCGCCCAACGTCGACCCGACGCTGGCCACCGTCAAGCCGGTGGCGCCTGCGGCTCGCGTCGAAAGCCGCGCGCTGGACGGCAAGCCGCCCGTGCTGGCGGGGACCAACGTGGCGCCGTCTGCGGGCAGCGCGGCGCCAGCGGCCGGGGCGGCGCCGCTGCCGGCCGTGCCGCGTGAATCCGACGAGGCGCTGGACTGGCTGTGGCCCGCCAACGGCGCTGTGGTCATGCCTTTCGACGAGCTCAAGAGCAAGGGCCTGGCCATCACCGGCAAGGCGGGTGACCCGGTGTTCGCCGCCGCCGACGGCCGCGTCGTCTACGCCGGCGCTGGCCTGCGCGGCTACGGCAACCTGGTCATCGTCAAGCACAACGCCACCTACCTGACGGCCTACGCCCACAACCAGGCGCTGCTGGTCAAGGAAGAGCAGGCGGTGCGCCGCGGCCAGAAGATCGCCGAGATGGGCGCCAGCGACGCCGACCGGGTGCAGCTGCACTTCGAGATCCGCCGCCAGGGCAAGCCGATCGACCCCGCGAAATTGCTGCCGGCGCGCTGAGCGCGCAGGCTGCGGCCGCGGCCTGGGGATAATCCGCTGTCATGACATCAGGTTTTGATTGGTTGGAGGTCGAGTCACTCGACCTGGAAGCGCAAGGCGTGGCCCACCGTCCTCTCGAAGAGGGGCAGACCGAGGGGCAGGGCAAGGTGGTCTTCATCGAAGGCGCCTTGCCGGGCGAACGCGTGCGGGTCAACGTCTCGCGCAAGAAGAACAACTGGGAAGCCGGGCAGGTGGGCGACATCGCCCGCGAGAGTTCGCAGCGCGTGCGCCCGGGCTGCCCCAATTTCGGCCTGCATGCCGGCGCCTGTGGCGGCTGCAAGATGCAACATCTGCACCCCGCCGCGCAGGTGGCCGTCAAGCAGCGGGTGATGGAAGACAACCTGTGGCACCTGGCCAAGGTCAAGCCCGACACCTTGCTGCGGTCCATCGAAGGGCCGGCCTGGGGCTACCGGGACCGCGCGCGTTTTTCGATGCGCTGGGTGGCCAAGAAGGGCAAGGTGCTGATCGGCTTCCACGAGCGCAAGTCACGCTATGTGGCCGACATGGAGGTCTGCCCGGTTCTGCCCGCCAAGGTCAGCGCCATGCTGCTGCCGCTGCGCGAGCTGATCGGGGCGATGGACCAGCGCGAACGCCTGCCGCAGATCGAACTGGCCGCCGGCGACAGCGTGACCGCGCTGGTGCTGCGCCACCTGGAACCGCTGAGCGAGCGCGACCTGCAGTTGCTGCGCGACTTCGGCGCCGCGCATGGCGTGCAGTGGTGGCTGCAGCCCAAGGGGCCGGACACCGTGAAGCTGCTGGATGAAGGGGGCCCGGTGCTGAGCTACGGCCTGCCGGAATTCGGCATCAGCATGCCGTTCAAACCAACGGACTTCACGCAGGTCAACCCGCACATCAACCGGGTGCTGGTCGAGCGCGCCGTGCGCCTGCTGCAACCGCAGGCTGACGAGCGCGTGATCGACTGGTTCTGCGGCCTGGGCAATTTCACGCTGCCGCTGGCCACCCGGGCGCGCGAGGTGCTGGGCATCGAGGGCAGCGAGACGCTGGTGGCCCGGGCGCGCGCCAACGCCGCGCTGAACGGCCTGGCGGCGAAAACCGCATTCGCGGCACGCAATCTGTTCGACCTGACGGCCGATGAGTTGAAGGCGCTGGGCACCGCGCAGCGCTGGCTGATCGACCCGCCTCGCGAAGGCGCCTTCGCGCTGGCCAAGGCCGTGGCCGAGTTGCACGGCAGCGCGGGCTGGACGCCGCCCCAGCGCATCGTCTACGTCAGCTGCAACCCCGCCACGCTGGCACGCGACGCCGGCCTGCTGGTGCACCAGGGCGGCTACCGCTGCAGCCTGGCCGGCGTGGTGAACATGTTCCCGCACACGGCGCACGTGGAATCGATGGCGGTCTTCGACCGGCAATGAGCAAGGGCCCCGAAGGGCCCTGCGATTCATCGAGCAGACGACGCGGAACCGGCTCTGCCGGGCCGCTGTCGTCGCCCCCTTGAGGGGGAGCGGCGCAGCCGCTTCGGGGGTGAGCCGTCAGTCGCGTTCGCCGCCAAAAATACCGAGCAGCGCCAGCAGGTTGCTGAACACGTTGTACAGGCTCAAGTAGACGCCCAGCGTGGCCGTGATGTAGTTGGTTTCTTCGCCGTCCTTCACGCGCTTCAGGTCGTGCAGGATGAAGGCCGAGAAGATGCCGATGGCCAGCACCGACAGCGTGATCATCAGCGCGCTGCTCTGGATGAAGATGTTGGCGATGCCCGCCACCAGCAGCATGATCATGCCGATGAAGAGGAACTTGCCCATCGAGCCGAGGTCCCGCTTGATGACGGACGACAGCGAGGCCATGCCGAAGAAGATGGCGCCGGTGCCGGCGAAGGCCATCATGATCAGGCTGCCGCCGTTCTTCAGGCCGAGCACCCCGCCCACCAGACGCGCCAGCATCAGGCCCATGAAGAAGGTGAAGGCCAGCAGCACCGGCACGCCGGCGGCCGAGTTCTTGGTCTTCTCGATGGCGTACATGAAGCCGAAAGCGCCGACCAGGAAGACGATCAGGCCGGTGCCTGACCCCATGGCCTTGGCCATGCCCATCTCCACCCCCAGCCAGGCGCCGAGCACCGTGGGCACCATCGACAAGGCCAGCAGCCAATAGGTGTTGCGCAGGACGCGGTTGCGCTGCGCGGCCAGATCCCCGCCGCCAACCAGGCCCGGCTGAACGGGGAATTGCTGAACGCTTTGTTCCATGAAACCTCCACGAATGCGATGACGCTCGGACAGCGAGCGCCTTGAGTTTAGCTGCGGCCGCTGCGCAGCAAATCAAGGCCCTACCCTGGGCAACGCCTTGGCGATGACGCCGCGGTCCTTGCGCTGGCGTTATCGTCGCGTCATGAACACCAAACCCACACTCGCTCTGTCCGACCTTCGCGCCATGGTCACCGCGGCCGAAGCCGAAGCCACCCAGCATGGTTGGGCCGTCACCATCGCCATCGTCGACGACGGCGGCCACTTGCTGTGGCTGCAGCGGCTGGACGGCGCCGCGCCCATCTCATCGGAAATCGCACCGGCCAAGGCCCGCACCGCGGCGGTCGGCCGCCGCGAAACCAAGGTCTACGAGGACATGATCAACCAGGGCCGCGTTTCCTTCCTCAGCGCGCCGACCTTGACCGGGATGCTCGAAGGCGGCGTGCCCATCCTGGTCGGCGGGCAGTGCGTGGGTGCCATCGGCGTCAGCGGTGTCAAGTCGGCCGAAGATGCGCAGATCGCGCGCGCCGGCATCGCTGCGCTGGTGCTCTGATCCCCGGGTTAGCCCGAGCCGCCGGCTATACTCCGGCGGTTTACCCGTTAACAGCGCACTGCTCAAAAACTCCGTCTCTGGCCTCCCTCGGACGCCTCTGAAAAATCCGCAGCGACCGCACCGGTTGCTCCAGCGTGTTCGGAGTCGATGAGCGCGCGAACCCCGGAGCCTTTTTGTGACGATTGCTGCCTTGCTGCCCGTCTTGCCCTCTGCGCTGCTGGCCTTGGCCGACGGCACCACCTTCCTCGGCAACAGCGTCGGCGCACTGGGGCAGACCGTTGGTGAAGTGGTGTTCAACACCGCGATGACCGGCTACCAGGAAATCCTGACCGACCCCAGCTACTGCCGGCAGATCGTCACGCTGACCTACCCGCACATCGGCAACGTCGGCGTGAACGCGGACGACGTCGAAGCCAGCCGCGTGCATGTCGCCGGTCTGATCGTCAAGGACGTCTCGTTGCGGGTGTCGAACTTCCGCTCGACGATGACGCTGCCGGCCTACCTGCAGCGCGAAGGCACGGTGGCCATCGCCGGCATCGACACGCGGCGCCTGACCCGCGTGCTGCGCACCTCGGGTGCCCAGAGCGGCTGCATCGTCAGCTTCGCCGTCGGCCACGCCGTGAGCGCGGCCGACATCGCCGCTGCCGTCGCCGCAGCCCGCGGCGCGCCTTCGATGACCGGGCTGGACCTGGCCCAGGTCGTCTCGGCCACCGAGCCTTATGCGTGGACCGAAACCGAGTGGACGCTGGGCGGCGGCTACGGCCAGCTGGTCGCTGCGAAGCACCACGTCGTGGCCTATGACTTCGGCGTCAAGCGCAACATCCTGCGCATGCTGGCCAGCCGCGGCTGCCGCGTCACCGTGGTGCCGGCTCAGACCTCGGCTGCCGAGGTCTTGAAGTTGCAACCCGACGGCGTCTTCCTCAGCAACGGCCCCGGTGACCCGCAACCTTGCGACTACGCCATCGCCGCCACGCGTGAACTGATCGAAACCGGCGTGCCGACTTTCGGCATCTGCCTGGGCCACCAGATCCTGGCGCTGGCTTCGGGTGCCAAGACCTTCAAGATGAAGTTCGGCCACCACGGCGCCAACCACCCGGTGAAGGACCTCGACAGCGGTCGCGTCAGCATCACCAGCCAGAACCACGGTTTCGCGGTGGACGAGAAGACGCTGCCCGCGAATCTGCGGCCCACGCACATCAGCCTGTTCGACGGCACCTTGCAAGGCCTGGCGCGCACCGACAAGCCGGCCTTCTGCTTCCAGGGCCACCCTGAAGCCAGCCCCGGCCCGCACGACATCGGCTACCTGTTCGATCGCTTCGTGGCTTTGATGGAGAAGAAGTAATGCCCAAGCGTACCGACCTCAAGACCATCCTCATCATCGGGGCCGGCCCCATCGTCATCGGCCAGGCCTGCGAGTTCGATTACTCCGGCGCCCAGGCCTGCAAGGCGCTGCGCGAGGAGGGCTACAAGGTCATCCTCGTCAACAGCAATCCGGCGACGATCATGACCGACCCGGACATGGCCGACGTGACCTACATCGAGCCCATCACCTGGCAGGTGCTCGAGACCATCATCGCCAAGGAACGGCCCGACGCCGTGCTGCCCACGATGGGCGGCCAGACGGCGCTCAACTGCGCGCTGGATCTGCACCGGCACGGCGTGCTGGCCCAGTATGGCGTGGAGATGATCGGCGCCAACGAGACGGCCATCGAGAAGGCCGAAGACCGCATGAAGTTCAAGGACGCGATGACGTCCATCGGGCTGGATTCGGCCAAGAGCGGCGTGGCGCACAGCATGGAAGAAGCGCTGGCGGTGCAGAAGCACATCCAGGGGCTGATCGGTGGCACCGGCTTCCCGATGGTCATACGCCCCAGCTTCACGATGGGCGGTACCGGCGGTGGCATCGCCTACAACCCGGAAGAATTCGAGGAGATCTGCAAGCGCGGTCTGGACCTGTCGCCGACCAAGGAACTGCTGATCGAGGAAAGCCTGATCGGCTGGAAAGAGTTCGAGATGGAGGTGGTGCGCGACAGCCAGGACAACTGCATCATCGTGTGCAGCATCGAGAACCTCGACCCGATGGGCATCCACACCGGCGACAGCATCACGGTGGCGCCGGCGCAGACCTTGACCGACAAGGAATACCAGGTGATGCGCAACGCCAGCATCGCCATCCTGCGCGAGATCGGTGTCGACACCGGCGGCAGCAATGTGCAGTTCGCGGTGAACCCGCAGAACGGCCGGCTCATCGTCATCGAGATGAATCCGCGCGTCTCGCGGTCGTCGGCGCTGGCGTCCAAGGCCACCGGTTTCCCGATCGCCAAGGTGGCAGCCAAGCTGGCCGTGGGCTACACGCTGGACGAGTTGCGCAACGACATCACCGGTGGCGCCACGCCGGCCAGCTTCGAGCCCAGCATCGACTACGTCGTCACCAAGATCCCGCGTTTCGCCTTCGAGAAGTTTCCGGCCGCCGACCCGCACCTGACGACACAGATGAAGAGCGTGGGCGAGGTGATGGCCATCGGCCGCACCTTCCAGGAAAGCTTCCAGAAGGCGCTGCGCGGCCTGGAGACCGGCATCGACGGGCTGACCGAACGCACGTCCTGCAAAGAAGCCGACCGCGACGAGATCATCGACGAGATCGGCAATGCCGGCCCCGAGCGCATCCTGTTCTTGGCCGACGCCTTCCGCATCGGCATGAGCCTGGACGAGATCTTCGAAGAGACGGCGGTGGACCCCTGGTTCCTGGCGCAGATCGAAGAGCTGATCGCCATCGAGGCCCAGCTGATCGGCCGCCAGGTGGCCGACCTCAGCGCGGCCGAGCTGCGCTTCGTCAAGCAGAAGGGCTTCTCGGACCGCCGCCTGGCCAAGCTGATGGCCACCCACCAGCACGCGGTGCGCGAACACCGCCAGGCCTTGGGCGTGCGCCCGGTCTACAAGCGGGTGGACACCTGTGCCGCCGAGTTCGCGACGCAGACCGCCTATATGTACTCGACCTACGAGGAAGAGTGCGAGGCCGAGCCGACGACGCGCAAGAAGATCATGGTGCTGGGCGGCGGGCCCAACCGCATCGGTCAGGGCATCGAGTTCGACTACTGCTGCGTGCACGCCGCGCTGGCCCTGCGCGAAGACGGCTACGAGACCATCATGGTCAACTGCAACCCCGAGACGGTGTCCACCGACTACGACACCAGCGACCGCCTCTACTTCGAGCCGGTGACGCTGGAAGACGTGCTGGAAATCGTCGCCAAGGAACAGCCGCTGGGCGTCATCGTGCAGTATGGCGGGCAGACGCCGCTGAAGCTGGCGCTGGACCTGGAACGCGCCGGCGTGCCCATCATCGGCACCTCGCCCGACAGCATCGACATCGCCGAAGACCGTGAGCGCTTCCAGAAGCTGTTGCACGAATTGGGTCTGAAGCAGCCGCCCAACCGCACGGCGCGCACCGAAGAGCAGGCGTTGTTGCTGGCGCAGGAAATCGGCTACCCGCTGGTGGTGCGCCCCAGCTATGTGCTGGGCGGCCGGGCGATGGAAATCGTGCACGGCGACAAGGACCTGGAGCGCTATATGCGCGAGGCGGTCAAGGTCAGCGAGAAGAGCCCGGTGCTGCTCGACCGTTTCCTGGACGACGCCATCGAGGTCGACGTGGACTGCATCGCCGACCACACCGGCGCGGTGATGATCGGCGGCATCATGGAACACGTGGAAGCCGCCGGCATCCACAGCGGCGACTCGGCCTGCTCGCTGCCGCCCTACACGCTGAGCAAGGCCCTGCAAGACGAGATGCGCCGCCAAGCCACGGTGATGGCGCGGGCGCTGAAGGTGGTGGGGCTGATGAACACGCAGTTCGCCATCCAGGGCTACACCGGCGAAGGCAGCGAGAACGCTGTGGTCTATGTGCTGGAAGTCAACCCGCGCGCCTCGCGCACGGTGCCTTATGTCAGCAAGGCCACCGGGCAGGCGCTGGCCAAGATCGCGGCGCGTTGCATGGCCGGGCAGACCCTGGCCGCGCAGCGCAGCGCCGACGGCCTGCCGCCGCGTGAGGTCATCCCGCCTTACTTCAGCATCAAGGAAGCCGTCTTCCCCTTCAACAAGTTCCCCGGCGTGGACCCCATCCTCGGGCCCGAGATGCGCAGCACCGGCGAGGTGATGGGCGTGGGCCGCAGCTTCGGCGAAGCCATGTTGAAGAGCCAGCTCGGTGCCGGTTCGCGCCTGCCGGCCAAGGGCACGGTGGTCATCACGGTGAAGAACAGCGACAAGCCGCGCGCCGTGGCCGTGGCCCGCGACCTGGTGGCGCTGGGCTTCAGCGTGGTGGCGACCAAGGGCACGGCAGCGGCCATCGCTGCGGCGGGCTTGCCGGTGAAGGTGGTCAACAAGGTCAAGGACGGCCGGCCGCACATCGTCGACATCGTGAAGGCCGGCGAGATCCAGCTCGTCTACACGACGGTGGATGAGACCCGCACCGCCATCGCCGATTCGCGCTACATCCGCACCGCGGCCCTGGCCAACCGCGTCACCTACTACACGACGATGGCCGGCGCGGAAGCCGCGACCGAGGCGCTCAAGCACAACCAGGACCTGGCCGTCACGTCCTTGCAGGATCTGCACGCCGAATTGCGGTGACGCGCCGAGACGACGGTCGCGCTGTGCGACCGTCGGCGCTAAACTTCCTATTCAGCCGGCCGCCGCAGGTCGCCCCCCCGAGGGCGCCTGCGGCGGATTCACTTTGCATCCGCCTCATCCCAGTCACTGCCATGCTCACCATCCCCCTGACCCAACGCGGTGCCGAGTTGCTCAAGAGCGAGTTGCACCAGCTCAAGACCGTGGAACGCCATGCGGTCATCCAGGCGATCTCCGAAGCGCGGGCCCAGGGCGATCTGTCCGAGAACGCCGAGTACGAGGCGGCCAAGGACAAGCAAGGCTTCATCGAAGGCCGCATCAAGGAGTTGGAAAGCAAGTTGGCGGCGGCGCAGGTCATCGAGCCGTCCAGCCTCGACGCTGACGGCAAGATCGTCTTCGGCTCGACGGTGGACCTGGAAGACGAAGACAGCGGCGCCAAGGTCACTTACCAGATCGTCGGCGACGACGAGGCCGACCTCAAGCTGGGCCTGGTTTCCATCAGCAGCCCGATCGCGCGTGCGCTGATCGGCAAGGAAGCCGGTGACGTGGCCGAGGTTCAAGCCCCGGGCGGCCTGCGCCGCTGGGAAGTCATGGGCGTTCGTTACGCCTGATGGCGGCCTTTTGATGGCGCTGCTGTTCGAGCGCGTGCGGCGCTTGCTGCCGGGCCTGTGGGCCGGTTTTCTGCTTGGCGTGGCGGCGGTGGCCACGCCGGCGGCTTTTGCCGTCCTGGTGCCGGCCGACGCCGGGCGCCTTGCTGCCCGCATCCTGGTTCAGGAAGCCTATGTCAGCCTGGTGTTCGGGGCCGTGCTGCTGGTGCTCGAGCGTGTCGTCGCTCGGCAAGCGGCTGCAACAGGGCAGGGCAGCCAGTTTTCGACCGGGATGGTGATGGCGCTGGGTACCCTGTTCTGCACCGTGATGGGCTACTTCGCCGTGCAGACGCAACTGCCGGCCGCCCGTCTGGGACAGGGCGCCTTGAGCTTCGGCCAGTTGCATGCCGTCAGCGCGCTGTTCTTCGGCGTGAAAGGGCTGCTGGTGCTGGCCCTGGCCTGGCGCGCTGGTGCTGCTCGGGCTCAGCCCTGACGCGTGAAATCGCGTCAGGTCCGTCGGCAGGCGTGCGCGTCCTTCCGGACGCTCACGTCCAGCCTCAGTCCTGCTGCTTCTTCTTGACGCTGGTCACGCGCTGGCGCACGCGCTTGATCTGGCCGCCGGGCGTGACGCGTTCGTTGCCGAAGACCTTGATCTTCTTCACCGTAGCGCGGTGGTTGCCGCTCTTCGAAAAGCTGACCACCTTGACCGTGCGCGGGCCCGGCAGGCGGTCGTCGCGGTCGACCTTTTCCTTGGGCGGGATCGGCCGCCACAGCACCAGCAGCTTGCCGATGTGCTGAATGGGCGCAGCGTCCAGCTTGTCGGCCAGCAGGGCCAACATCGCTTCACGGCCCGGGCGGTCGTCGGAAAACACGCGGATCTTGATCAGGCCGTGGGCGTTCAGCGCGTGATCGACTTCCTTCTCGACGCCGGGCGTCAGGCCCTCGCCACCGATCATCACGACGGGGTCCAGGTGGTGGGCTTCGGAGCGGTGCTCCTTGCGTTGGGCGGGGGAAAGCTGAATGGCAGTCATCCCCGTATTATCGGCCGCTCATGAAAGTTATCAGCCAGAGCAAGAAAATCAACAAGGCGTGGGTGCACGAGCACGCCAGCGATCCCTACGTGAAGATGGCCAAGCGCGATGGCTACCGGGCCCGCGCCGCCTACAAGCTGAAGGAGATCGACGAGACCTTCAAGCTGCTCAAGCCGGGCCAGGTGGTGGTCGATTTGGGTGCCACGCCGGGCGCCTGGTGCCAGTACCTGCGGCGCAAGTTCGCCCAGGGCGGCGCGGCGGTGGGCCAGCTCAACGGCAGCATCATCGCGCTGGACCTGCTGGACTTCGAACCCATCGAGGGCGTCACCTTCATCAGCGGCGACTTCCGCGACGACGAGGTGCTGCAGGCGCTGGTCAAGGAACTCGACGGCCGGCCCGTGGACGTGGTGGTGTCGGACATGGCACCCAATCTGTCGGGCATCGCCGCCACCGACGCCGCGCGCATCGCGCACCTGATCGAACTGGCGGTGGATTTTTCGGTCCACCACCTGCGTCCCGACGGCGCGCTGGTCTGCAAGATCTTCCACGGTGGCGCCTACGCGCCGATGGTGGCGCTGTTCAAGGAGACCTTCCGCGTGGTCAAGCCCATCAAGCCCAAGGCCTCGCGCGACAAGTCCTCAGAGACCTTTCTGGTCGGCATGGGTCTCAAGGCGCGCTAAGGTCGCAGCACTTGAGCAGCAAGGCATGCGGCAACACGGCGTCATGGGGGCGGATTCCCCCTTTGATGCGGGCTTGCCGACCCTTGACTAATCTAGAATCGACCACAACTACCGTGGAACTCAGCGCGCCGGGCCCGACGCGTTGTACCGCTGAAATGAAGAAGGAGCCGCGGTGAACAATCAATGGTTTTCGAAGGTCGCTGTTTGGCTGGTGATAGCACTCGTGCTGTTCACCGTGTTCAAGCAGTTCGACCGTGGCGCGGCACAAGGCAACCAGATCGGTTATTCCGATTTCCTGGAAGAAGTCCGCGGCAAACGCATCAAGTCGGTTCTGCTGCAAGAGAACCCGGGCGGTGGCACCGAAATCGTCGCCACCACCAGCGACGACAAGCGGCTGCGCAGCACGGCCACCTACCTCGACCGCGGCCTGGTGGGTGACCTGATCAACAACGGCGTGAAGTTCGACGTCAAGCCGCGCGAAGAACCTTCGCTGCTGATGAGCATCCTCGTCAGCTGGGGCCCCATGCTGCTGCTGATCGGCGTCTGGATCTACTTCATGCGCCAGATGCAGGGCGGCGGCAAAGGCGGCGCCTTCAGCTTCGGCAAGAGCAAGGCCAAGATGCTCGACGAGGCCAACAACACCACCACCTTCCAGGACGTCGCCGGCTGCGACGAAGCCAAGGAAGAAGTGAAGGAACTGGTCGATTTTCTGAAAGACCCGCAGAAGTTCCAGAAGCTGGGCGGGCGCATCCCGCGTGGCGTGCTGCTGGTCGGCCCCCCGGGAACCGGCAAGACCCTGCTGGCCAAGGCCATCGCCGGTGAAGCCAAGGTGCCTTTCTTCGCCATCAGCGGCTCGGACTTTGTCGAGATGTTCGTCGGCGTCGGCGCGGCCCGTGTGCGCGACATGTTCGAGCAGGCCAAGAAGAGCGCGCCCTGCATCATCTTCATCGACGAAATCGACGCCGTCGGCCGCCACCGCGGCGCCGGCCTGGGCGGCGGCAACGACGAGCGCGAGCAGACGCTGAACCAGATGCTGGTCGAGATGGACGGCTTCGAGACCAACCTGGGCGTCATCGTGATGGCGGCCACCAACCGGCCCGACATCCTCGACCCGGCGCTGCTGCGCCCGGGCCGCTTCGACCGCCAGGTCTACGTCACGCTGCCCGATGTGCGCGGCCGCGAGCAGATCCTCAACGTGCACATGCGCAAGGTGCCGGTGGGGCAGGACATCCGCGCTGACATCCTGGCGCGAGGTACGCCGGGCTTCAGCGGCGCCGATCTGGCCAACCTGGTCAACGAAGCCGCCTTGTTCGCCGCGCGCCGCAATGGCCGTGTGGTCGAAATGATGGACTTCGAGAAGGCCAAGGACAAGATCATGATGGGCCCCGAGCGCAAGTCCATGGTGATGCCCGAGGAAGAGCGCAAGAACACCGCCTACCACGAGGCCGGCCATGCCCTGGTGGCGCGTCTGATGCCCAAGACCGACCCGGTGCACAAGGTCACGGTCATCCCCCGTGGCCGCGCTCTGGGCGTGACCATGCAACTGCCCGAAGGCGACCGCTACAGCCTGGACAAGGAACGCATGCTGTCGACCATCAGCGTGCTCTTCGGTGGCCGCATCGCCGAAGAAGTGTTCATGAACCAGATGACGACGGGTGCATCGAACGACTTCGAACGCGCCACGTCCATCGCCCGCGACATGGTCACGCGCTATGGCATGACCGACGAGCTGGGCCCTATGGTCTACGCCGAGAACGAAGGCGAAGTCTTCCTCGGTCGCAGCGTCACCAAGACCACCAGCATGTCGGAAGACACCATGCGCAAGGTGGACGGTGTGATCCGCCGCATCATCGACGAGCAATACGGCATTGCGCGCAAGCTGATCGAGGACCACAAGGACAAGATGCACGCGATGGCGCATGCCTTGCTGGAATGGGAAACCATCGACGCCGAGCAGATCGACGACATCATGAACGGCAAGCCGCCCCGGCCGCCGAAGGACTGGACGCCGTCGGTGAACAGGACGCCGGGCGGCCCTTCCACACCGGTTGCCGCCGACAGCGCGCCGGCTGCGGCCTGACCTGATCCGACCCCACTGAAGGCATCGAGCGGGGCTGCGGCCCCGTTCGGCGTTGGAGGGCTGCACGCTTGCACTGGCAAACCACGCGCTTCCTTCTGGACCTGTCACGGCCGCTGGTGATGGGCATCGTGAATGCCACGCCGGACTCCTTTTCCGACGGCGGCCTGCATGGCTCGTCCAGCGCCGCCATCGCCCACTGCGAACGGCTCGTTCGTGAGGGCGCCGACCTGCTGGACATCGGCGGTGAATCGACGCGGCCTGGGGCGCAGGCACCGGGCGACGACGGTGAACTGCAGCGCGTTCTGCCGGTCTTGCAGGCGGCAATCAGCATGGGTGTGCCGGTCTCGGTGGACACCAGTTCGCCCGTGGTCATGGGCGCAGCGCTGGCCCTGGGTGTGGACATCGTCAACGACGTGCGCGCCCTGCGCAGGCCGGGTGCGCTGGCCTGTGTCGCAGCGCACCCGCGAGCCGGCGTCTGCCTGATGCACCTGCGCGGCGAACCCGACACCATGCAGGGCTGCACCGACTACGGCGACGTGGTGGCTGAGGTGCGCGACTTTCTGCGTGAACGGGCCGGCGCCGTCGAGGCCGCCGGTGTGGCGCGCGCACGCATCGCCATCGACCCGGGCATCGGCTTCGCCAAGCGGCCCGAGCACAACCTGGCCTTGCTGGCGCGCCAGGCCGAGCTCTGCGGGCTGGGCTGGCCGGTGCTGGTGGGGTGGTCGCGCAAGGGCACGCTGGGCCTGCTGACGGGCCGCCCCGTCGATCAGCGGCTCGTGGCCAGCGTCACGGCTGCGCTGCTGGCCGCACAGCGGGGCGCCTCCATCCTGCGGGTCCATGATGTCGCCGCGACGGTGGATGCCTTGAAGGTCTGGCGCGCGGTGGCGTCCATCACGGTGGCCGACGCAGATTGATTCCGAATAAATGAGCGGTCGCAGGCGCCGGTCGGGTACGGACCCTGGCCGGAGCGGTCAAAATGCGGGGGGAGGAACAAAAAAATGAGCAGAAGCTATTTCGGTACCGACGGCATCCGGGGCACGGTGGGTCAGCCGCCCATCACGCCCGACTTCATGCTGCAGCTGGGGCATGCCGTGGGTCAGGTGCTGCGCCGGCAGGCGCCGCGGCCGACGGTGCTGATCGGCAAGGACACGCGCATCTCGGGCTACATGCTCGAGTCGTCGCTGGAAGCCGGTTTCGCCTCGGCCGGTGTCGACGTGCTGCTGAGCGGCCCGCTGCCGACCCCGGGCGTGGCCTATTTGACGCGGGCGTTGCGGCTGGACCTGGGTGTGGTCATCAGCGCCTCGCACAACGCTTACATGGACAACGGTGTCAAGTTCTTCTCGGCACGCGGGGAGAAGCTGCCCGATGAATGGGAGGCCGATGTCGAAGCCGAGATGCTGAAGCCGCCCTCGTGGGTGGACTCGGCCAGCCTGGGCAAGGCCAGGCGACTGGACGACGCGCGCGGCCGCTACATCGAGTTCTGCAAGAGCACCGTGCCGCACAGCCTGTCGCTGCGCGGCATGAAGATCGTCATCGACGCGGCCCATGGCGCGGCCTACCACGTCGCGCCGGATGTCTTCCACGAGCTCGGGGCCACGGTCGTGACCATCGGCTGCAGCCCGGATGGCCTGAACATCAACGCCGGTGTCGGCGCGACGGCGCCCCAGGCCCTGGGGGCGGCGGTGGCCGAGCACCGTGCCGACTACGGCGTGGCGCTGGATGGCGATGCCGACCGCCTGCAACTCGTCGACGCCCAAGGCCGGCTTTACAACGGTGACGAACTGCTCTATGTGATGGCGGCCGATCGGCTGGCTCAGGGTCAGTCCGTGCCGGGCGTGGTGGGCACGCTGATGACGAACATCGCGGTCGAAAAAGCCCTGCACCGGCTGGGTGTGGAACTGGTTCGTGCCAAGGTGGGCGACCGCTATGTGCTCGAAGAACTGAGCGCCCGCGGCTGGCAACTCGGTGGTGAAAGCTCGGGTCATCTGCTGGCGCTGGACCGCCACACCACGGGCGACGGCATCGTCAGCGCGCTACAGGTCCTGAAGGCCGTGTGCAGCCGTGGCAGTTCGCTGGCCGGCCTGCTGGAGGGCGTGACCCTGTACCCGCAAACCATGATCAACGTCCGCCTGCCCGATGGCAGCGACTGGCAGCGCAATGCCGCGCTGGCCGACAGCCAGCGCCTGGTCCTGCGCGAGCTGGGCAGCGACGGCCGGGTGCTGATCCGCGCCTCGGGCACCGAGCCGGTGCTGCGGGTGATGGTCGAGGCGCGCGACGCTGAACTCGGCCGCCGCTGCGCCCAGCGCATGGCGGCGGCCGCCGCCGCCGGCTGATCAGCCTGGGCTCAGCGCTTGGGCGGCATCAGCACCCGGTCGACGGTGTGCACGACGCCGTTGGTGGCCAGCAAGTCCGGAGCCTGCACCAGGGCCTCTTCCACGGTGACGAAAGCGCCGGCCTTGGACAAGGCCAGGCTCGCGCCGTTGACGGTCTTGGCGTTGCCGGTGGCCACATCGGCAGCCAGCACCTTGGCCGGCACCACGTGGTAGGTCAGCACCGAGATCAGCATGTCCTTGTCGGCGGCCAGCTTGTCCAGGGCGCCTGCAGGCAGGGCCTTGAACGCTTCGTCGCTGGGCGCAAACACGGTGTACGGACCGGCGCCGCGCAGCGTGTCAGCCAGGCCAGCCTGGGTGATCAAGCGCGACAAGGTGCTCAGGTCGGCTGTCCGCGCGATGGTTTCGGTGACCGACACGGGCTGCGGTACCGTGGCGCAGGCGGTCAGGGCAATCAGGGCAGCGGCACAGGCCGCTTGCAAGAGGGTTCGCTTCAACACGTATGGCACTCCGTTTCGATGACAGCAGACACGGTATGGGGCGAATGTGACCGTTGCGTGAATACCGTGTGACAGCCCTCGCGCAATCCAGTAGGCCATAAGATCGTCACGGGTTTGTCATCTTCGGCACCTAGAGTCCGCCCATTGCAAATTTTGCTGCCGAGGCCCGTCCATGACCCTCCTGACTCTTCGCTCTGCTGCCACGGCGATCGCTCTGGCCACCTGCTCGTTCACCTCCATGGCGCAAGACGTCACGGGCGCTGGCGCCACCTTCCCGGCGCCCCTGTACGCCAAGTGGGCCGACGCCTACAACAAGGCCACGGGTGCCAAGATCAACTACCAGTCGGTGGGTTCGGGCGCCGGTCTGCGCCAGATCCGCGGCAAGACCGTGGACTTCGGGGCCTCCGACATGCCATTGACGGACGCCGAACTGGCCAAGGACGGCCTGGTGCAGTTCCCCACGGTCATAGGTGGCGTGGTGCCGGTCGTCAACGTCAAGGGCATCACGCCCGGGCAGCTCAAGCTGACGGGCGCGGTGCTGGGTGACATCTTCCTGGGCAAGATCACCAAGTGGAACGATGCGGCCATCACCAGCCTGAACCCCGGCGTGGTCTTGCCGGACGCCACCATCGCCCCGGTGCGCCGCGCCGACGGTTCGGGCACCACCTTCATCTTCACCAACTACCTGTCGAAGGTGAACGCCGAGTGGAAGGCCAAGGTCGGTGAGAACACCGCCGTGAACTGGCCCACGGGTGCCGGCGGCAAGGGCAACGAAGGGGTGGCTTCCTACGTGCAGCGCCTGCCGAACTCGATCGGCTACGTGGAATATTCCTACGCCAAGACCAACAAGATGGCCCACGTGCAGATGAAGAACGCGGCCGGTAACTTCGTGTCGCCCGATGACCAGACCTTCAAGGCTGCCGCGGCCGGCGCGAGCTGGGACAAGACTTTCTACCAGATCCTGACCGAGCAGCCTGGCAAGGACGCCTGGCCGATCACCGGCGCCACCTTCATCCTGCTGTTCAAGGCACAGGACAAGCCGGCGCAGGGTGCCGCCACCTTGAAGTTCTTCGACTGGGCCTACATCAACGGCGACAAGATGGCGCAAGAACTGGAATACGTGGCGCTGCCGGATGCCGTGAAGGCGCGGGTGCGCCAGACCTGGGCGGAAGTCAAGGACGGCGCCGGCAAGCCGGTTTCGTTCAAGTAATCCGATCGCGCTGCGCCTGACTCGGCCGCCGCGTCCGCTAGCGAAAGGCATCCCCGTGGCCGCTACACTGCCCGCTACTCCCTACCAAGCGGAAGAGAAGGGACTCAGCATGTCCACGACGGGAGGCAAGCCGCCGGCACGCAAGCGCCGCATGCCCTGGGGCGACCGGGCTTTCTCGATCGCTGCCCACAGCGCCGCGGCGCTGACCCTGGCCTTGCTGGCGGGCATCATCCTGTCGCTGGTCGTGGGCGCCTGGCCGGCCATCAGCGAGTACGGCCTGAGCTTCCTCTGGCGCACCGAATGGGACCCAGTCAACGACCGCTACGGCGGTCTGGTGATGATCTACGGCACGCTGGCCACGTCCTTCATTGCCTTGCTGATTGCCGTGCCGGTCAGCTTCGGCATCGCGCTGTTCCTGACCGAGCTGTCGCCGAATTGGCTGCGCCGGCCGCTGGGGGTCGCCATCGAATTGCTGGCCGCCGTGCCGTCCATCGTCTACGGCATGTGGGGGCTGTTGGTGTTCGGGCCCATCCTGGCCGAGTACGTGCAGCAACCCCTGCAGGCGGCCTTCAAGGGCGTGCCTGTCCTGGGCACCCTGGTTTCCGGCCCGCCGGTGGGCATCGGCATCCTGTCGGCCGGCATCATCCTGGCCATCATGGTCATTCCTTTCATCGCTTCGGTCACTCGGGATGTGTTCCAGACCACGCCGCCGATGTTGAAGGAATCGGCCTATGGCCTGGGTTCGACCACCTGGGAGGTGGTCTGGCGTGTGGTCTTGCCGTATACCAAGACGGGCGTAGTCGGCGCGGTGATGCTCGGCCTGGGCCGGGCCCTGGGTGAAACGATGGCCGTGACCTTCGTCATCGGCAACTTCAACCAGCTGAATTCGCTGTCGGTGTTCGAAGCCGCCAACAGCATCACGTCGGCATTGGCCAATGAATTTGCCGAGGCCAACCCGGGACTGCATCAGGCTTCGCTGATCTACCTCGGCCTCATCCTGTTCTTCATCACTTTTGTCGTGCTGGCCTTGTCGAAATGGTTGTTGTCGCGGCTGCAACGCAACGAGGGCAAACGGTCATGAATATCGCGGCCCTCGACCCCAGCCGGCGGCGCCTGCACCGGCGCCGCAAGGTCATCAACGCCCTGGCGCTCAGCCTGTCGCTGGCTGCCATGGCCTTCGGTCTGTTCTGGCTGGCCTGGATCCTGTTCGAGACCATCCGGCTGGGCCTGGGCGGCTTGAACATCGCTGTCTTCACCGAGATGACGCCACCGCCGCAGGCCGAGACCGGCGGTCTGGCCAATGCCATCGCCGGCTCGTTGATGATGGGCATGTCGGCCACCCTGCTGGGAACCCCCATCGGTGTGCTGGCTGGCGTCTACCTGGCGGAATACGGCCAGCGCACCTGGCTGGGCCGCGTCACGCAGTTCATCAACGACATCCTGCTGTCGGCGCCTTCCATCGTCATCGGTCTGTTCGTCTACACGGCTGTCGTGGCCCGTTTCAAGACTTTCTCGGGCATGGCCGGTGTGCTGGCTTTGGCGCTGATCGTCATCCCGGTGGTGGTGCGCACCACCGAAGGCATGCTGGTGCTGATTCCGAATTCGCTGCGCGAAGCGGCCTACGCCCTGGGCACCCCGAAGTGGAAGGTCATCCTGTCGGTGACGCTGAAGTCGGCACGGGCCGGTGTGGTCACGGGCATCCTGCTGGCCGTGGCGCGTATTGCTGGTGAAACGGCCCCCCTGCTGTTCACCGCGCTGTCCAACCAGTTCTGGACCCTGAATCTGGGCGAGCCGATGGCGAGCCTGCCGGTCACGATCTTCAAATTCGCGATGAGCCCCTACGAAAACTGGCGCAGTCTGGCCTGGGCGGGTGTCTTCATCATCACCATGGGCGTGCTGGCCCTCAACATCGCCGCCCGTCTGCTGTTCCGCGACAAGCACTGAGCGCCAAGGACACCCCCCACCATGGATACCAAGGTCAACACTGCCGTCGCCGAGAAAGCCAAGGTCTCGGTGCGCGATCTGAACTTCTACTACGGCAGCTTTCACGCCCTCAAGCGCATCAATCTCGACATCCCGGCGGGCAAGGTCACGGCCTTCATCGGGCCTTCGGGGTGCGGCAAGAGCACGCTGCTGCGCACCTTCAACCGCATGTTCGAGCTCTACCCCGAGCAGCGGGCCGAAGGCAGCATCCTGCTGGATGGTGAAGACATCCTCACCTCCAAACTCGACGTCTCGCTGGTGCGCGCCAAGATCGGCATGGTCTTCCAGAAGCCGACGCCTTTTCCGATGTCGATCTACGACAACATCGCATTCGGCGTGAAGCTCTTCGAAACGCTGCCGCGCGTTGAAATGGACGAGCGCGTGGAATGGGCCTTGAAGAAGGCCGCCCTGTGGAACGAGGTCAAGGACAAGCTCGACCAGAGCGGCGCCGGCCTGTCCGGCGGGCAGCAGCAGCGGCTGTGCATCGCGCGCGGCATCGCCATCAAGCCCGAGGTCCTGCTGCTCGATGAACCCTGCTCGGCCCTGGACCCGATCTCCACCGGCAAGATCGAAGAACTGATCCACGAACTGAAGGTGGATTACACGGTGGTCATCGTCACGCACAACATGCAGCAGGCCGCGCGCTGCAGCGACTACACCGCCTATATGTACCTGGGCGACCTCGTCGAATTCGGCCCCACTTCCGAGCTTTTCATGAAGCCCAAGAAGAAGGACACCGAGGACTACATCACCGGACGATTCGGCTGACCGCCGCAGGAGCTCGCCATGTCGGACAAACACCTCTCCACGCAATTCGACGCCGAACTCAGCGGCATTTCCAGCCGGGTACTCGAGATGGGCGGCCTCGTCGAATCGCAGGTCGTGCAGGCGCTCTTCGCGCTGACCCAGTTCAACATCGAGATTGCCAGCCAGGTCTTGCGCGAAGAAGAACGCGTCAACCAGATGGAAATCGAGATCGACCGCGACCTCTCGGCCATCATCGCCCGCCGCCAGCCCACCGCACGGGACCTGCGCCTGCTGATCGCCATCAGCAAGGCCATCGCCAACCTCGAACGCGTGGGTGACGAAGCGGCACGCATCGCCCGCACCGTGCAAAGGCTGATCAACACCGGCGTGTCATCGCGGCTGCGCCTGCCGGTGGCCGACCTCGGCTTCGAGGCCGAGCTGGCCGTCGCGCAATTGCGCAAGGCGCTCGACGCCTTCGCCCGCCTGGACACGGCGCGGGCGGTGGAAGTGCTCAAGCAGGACGACCAGATCGACCAGGAATTCGACGGGCTGCTGCGCAAGCTGATCACCTACATGATGGAAGACCCGCGCACCATCTCGTCGAGCATCGATCTGATCTTCGTCGCCAAGGCCATCGAACGGGTCGGCGACCACGCCAAGAACCTCGCCGAAGCCATCATCTATGTCGTCAAGGGCACCGACATCCGGCACACGCCGTTGGAGGATGTTGAAAATGCAATGCGCTGAATCTGGAGTTCCTGCATGAGCAGCGTTTTGGTTGTCGAGGACGAATCGGCGATTGCCGAATTGATCGCCATCAATTTGCGGCATGCCGGTTTCGAGGTCACGGTGGTGGCCGATGCCGACGCCGCGCAGCGCGCGGTGGACCGCGTGCTGCCGGATCTCATCCTGCTGGACTGGATGCTGCCCGGGCAGTCGGGTGTGCAGCTGGCGCGGCGCTGGCGCAGCGAGGCGCGCACCCGCGAACTGCCGCTGATCATGCTGACGGCGCGCGCCGAAGAGGCCGACAAGATCACCGGCCTGGACGCCGGTGCCGACGATTACCTGACCAAGCCCTTCTCGACCAAGGAACTGCTGGCCCGCATCCGTGCGGTGCTGCGCCGCAAGGCGCCCGAGGCGCTGGACGCTGCGGTCGAGGTCAGCGGGCTGCGCCTGGATCCGGCCACGCGACGGGTCTCGCGCCGCGTCGGCGATGAGTTGCGCGAAGTCAAGGTCGGCCCGACCGAATTCCGCCTGCTGCATTTCTTCATGACCCACCCCGAGCGCGTGCACAGCCGGGCGCAACTGCTGGACCGCGTCTGGGGTGACCACGTGTTCATCGAGGAGCGCACCGTGGATGTCCACGTCAAGCGCTTGCGCGAAGCGCTGGCGCCGGCGGAATGCTCGGCCTTGATCGAGACGGTTCGCGGTGCAGGCTATCGCCTGACCCAGCAGATCAGCAGCGTCGCTGCCTGAGCGGCGGCGTCGCGCGATGGGCTGGTGGATCGCACGCACCCTGACTGCCCTGGGGGTGGTCGTGGTGGTGGTCGGCATCGCCACCTTGTTCGGTGTGCTGCTGAAAGAGGTCGTGCCGGCCATGGTGCTGGGGGGGCTGCTGGCCATGGGCTCGCTGGTGCTGCGCGATTCGCTGCGCGGCCAGGGCTTGATGAACTGGCTGCGCGGCCCCTTGCAGGCGCCGGCGCCGCGCGACAGCGGCTTCTGGGGCGAGCTGGCCTACCGCACCGAGAAAGCGCTGCGCACGCGCGACCTGGCCTTGCGCCAGGAGCAGGAGCAGCTGTCGCAGTTCCTGTCGGCCATCGAGGCGTCACCCAATGGCGTGATGATGCTCGACGGCACCGACCAGATCGAGTGGTGCAACTCGGTGGCGGCCGAACATTTCGGGTTGGACCCGCAGCGCGACCGCCGCCAGCGCGTCACCAATCTGATTCGCACGCCGGCCTTCGTGGCCTACCTGCAGGGCGGGGCCTACGACGACCCGGTGGTCTTCCCCGGGCCGCTGGGGCGAACGACCTTGTCGGTGCTGGTGCGGCCCTACGGCGACGGCATGAAGCTGGTGCTGACCCAGGACATCACCGAACGCGAGCGCACCGAGGCCATGCGACGCGACTTCGTGGCCAATGTGTCGCACGAGATCCGCACGCCGCTGACGGTGCTGGCCGGCTTCGTGGAAACCATGGCCGGGCTGCGCCTGACCGAGGTAGAGCGCCAGCGCGTGCTCACCCTGATGCAGCAGCAGACCGACCGCATGCAGGCCTTGGTTGGCGATCTGCTGACGCTGGCCAAGCTCGAAGGCAGCCCGCGGCCTGCCGCCGACCGCTGGGTGCCGGTGGCGACCGTGCTGCGCAGGGCGCACGCCGATGCACTGGCGCTGTCGGCCGGACGCCACCGCATCGAGATCAACGGTGGCGAAGACGCCGAAGTCGCCGGCAGCGAGGCTGAGCTGTACAGCGCCATCGGCAACCTGCTGAATAATGCGGTGCGTTATACGCTCGACGGCGGCGTGATCCGTCTGAGTTGGCTGTGGCGTGCCGACGGCGGTGCGTCTTTGGAAGTGCAGGACGGCGGCATCGGCATTGCCCGTGAGCACCTGCCGCGGCTGACCGAGCGCTTCTACCGCGTGGACGGCAGCCGTTCACGCGACACCGGCGGCACCGGGCTGGGTCTGTCCATCGTCAAGCACGTGGCGCAGCGCCATGGCGGCGAAATCGACATCCAGAGCGAGCTGGGCAAGGGTTCGACCTTCAAGCTCGTGCTGCCGGCCTTGCGCGTGCGCCGCTCGTCGGTGGCGGTGGCCGCCGAGCCCTGAACACCGTTCAGCGCGACGGCAGGCGCTTGTAGACCAGCGAGATCTCTTCGCGGTCGGTGGGGCGCAGAGCCTGGCCGACCAGCTCCCAGCCCGGTGGCGCGGTGGGCGCCGGGCTCTGCCGGGTGGCGCGCAGCAGGTACTCGCAAGCGCCGGGGGCCGGGTCTGCGGCTTGCGGGCGGGCATCGACGCGCCAATGCCCGAAGACCTCCAGGGCCGCCACGGCGGCAGGCGCCAGTCCGGGTGCTGCCACGCAGGCCTGGGCGGGCAGCAGGCTGGCCAGCCGCTCGACCAGCGGGCGCGGGCTGCGGGCGTAGTCCAGCGGCGGCAGCCACAGGGTCATGGCCAGCATCCAGCACAGGGCCACCCCGCCAGCGGGCAGCACCAGGCTCTTCCACAAGGCCTCGCGGTGGCGGCC
>Ga0136641_1000080_pt1 | contig 38089 bp, 40 predicted proteins | sample EliLak1302023Y_FD_115312 | JGI IMG/M metagenome (GOLD analysis project Ga0136641, IMG submission 115312) | Freshwater microbial communities from Elizabeth Lake, Yosemite National Park, California, USA - 13020-23Y | ecosystem: Environmental > Aquatic > Freshwater > Lake ...
AGACGTACCGCGTGATCTAAAGCTTTTGCCGCATCTTTACTTTCACGGATGACTGGAACCATGCCTGCAGCTAGGACTATTTTTCCAATAAGCGGGGTTTTAAAAACACCCTCTTTACCTATGTAGCGAGGCGCGCGACCATTTCGATATAAAAAATGTGTAAGGAACAAAACATCTAAATATGAAATGTGATTGCTGGCGATAATAATTTTGCCGGATTTTGGGATGTTTTCTCCCCCGCGCCACTGTTTCTTTCCAACACAATTAAGAATAGGAATTACTACTTTGGTTCCTAATTTAAAAGCGAAATTTGTGCCTAGCGGCTTACCAACCGGCGGTGCATATGAAACTTTGTATTCCGCCATGCGGGCAATACTAACGAATAGGCATAAGAAAACGGGGCCGGCGTGAGCCGACCCCGTTAACTAAACTACGTGATTTACTTCTTCTTGGCCTTCTTGGCTGCTGGCTTCTTCTTTGCAGGAGCCTTCTTAGCAACCTTCTTCTTAGCTGCTGGCTTCTTCTTTGCAGGAGCCTTCTTAGCTGCCTTCTTAGCTGCTGGCTTTGCCTTAGCAACTGGCTTTGGTTCTGGCTTTGGAGCAGGTCCTAGCTTGCGCTCACCTGAGATGACATCCTTCAAACCCTTTGCAGGTAGGAAGCGAGCCTTCTTTGAAGCCTTGATCTTGATTGTTTCGCCAGTGAATGGGTTACGTCCCATACGAGCCTTGCGATCAACCTTCTTGAACTTACCGAAATCGTTAATCATTACGTCTTCACCCTTTGAAAGGTTACGAACGATTGTGTCAAAAACGATATCTACAGCGTGTGCTGCTTCCTTCTTGCTGTCGTTGAAATGTGGTGCCAACGCCGCAATGAATTGGGCCTTATTCATTGAAATCCCCTTATTACGCGTAAATGTTAAGCAAACGCTTAACGTGCTCATAAACTTACGCGTATATATAGGGTGATTACGCTATTAATGCAGGTGTGTCGCGAAAAATATTTTTAACTATTTCATCAAAAAATGCAGTTTTTACGCATAGAAAACCCTCGATTTAACATTGAGAGTTTTGCTTGCACGCACTCACCCCTAGTGAATTATGCGTGATTTACGCTTATTTTTTCGCTATTAACTGCGAATTGGAAGCGTTGCCGGCTTGAGCGTTGTTCGAGTTTTCTCAAAAAAATCAATGGAATCAGCGTTTTTAAAGGTCAAACCAATGTCATCCAAACCCTCCATTAAACGCCAGCGGGTGTAGTCATCGATTGCAAAGGGCAGAACCACATTGTTATAGCTCACGGTGCGACTTTCTAAATCCACGCTGACTGAAGTAGTTGGATCGGCTTCAACGGCTACCCATAGCGCCTCTACATCGGCTTGGTCGATGATGACTGTGAGCAGGCCACCCTTGAGTGAATTACCACGGAAAATATCGGCAAATCGGCTCGAGATAACAACTTTGAAACCATAGTTTTGCAAAGCCCACACTGCGTGTTCGCGTGATGAACCAGTACCAAAATCGACACCTGCTACCAAAATTGTACCGTTTTTAAATGCGGCTTGATTAAGTACGAATTCTGGATCATTGCGCCAAGCGGCAAATAAGCCATCTTCAAAACCGCTACGAGTAACGCGCTTTAAATAAACGGCAGGGATGATTTGGTCGGTATCAACATTGCTACGGCGAAGCGGAACTGCAGTGCCTACATGCTTAATGAATCTATCCATTTTTATTTAACCGCTCCTTTACAAATCTGCCGGTGAAGAAAGAGTTCCCCGGAGCGCAGTTGCCGCCGCAACTAACGGGCTAACTAAGTGAGTGCGTCCGCCTTTACCTTGGCGGCCTTCAAAGTTGCGATTAGAAGTAGAAGCCGAACGCTCTCCAACTGCTAATTGATCTGGGTTCATTCCAAGACACATCGAACAACCAGCGTTTCGCCATTCAGCCCCAGCATCTAGAAATACTTTATCGAGGCCTTCTGCTTCAGCCTCTAAGCGAACTCGCGCAGAACCAGGCACAACTAACATGCGAAGAGTTGATGCAATTTTCTTTCCTTTAACAACTTCAGCTGCTGCACGTAAATCTTCAATGCGGCCATTTGTGCAAGAGCCCAAGAAAACAGTGTCAATAGCTATGTTTTTAAGGGGTGTGCCGGCTTCTAGACCCATATAAACAAGGGCGCGTTCAGCAGCTCCGCGAGCTTCAGCATCGGTGATATCAGCTGGATTTGGAACGTTGGAATTCAGAGATGCGCCTTGCCCTGGGTTAGTTCCCCATGTAACAAATGGCTCTAATTCATCGGCATTGAGATTTACTTCCACATCAAATGTGGCATCGCTATCAGTAAACAAAGTTTTCCAATACGCAAGCGCGCCATCAAAATCTTGCGGTGCATGTGGCTTGCCCTTGATGTAATCAAATGTAATCTGATCGGGTGCAATAAGGCCTGCGCGAGCACCAGCTTCAATGGACATATTGCACACAGTCATTCGAGATTCCATTGACAGCGCACGGATTGCTGAACCACGGTATTCAATAACATAGCCCTGGCCGCCGCCAGTTCCGATCTTGGCAATAATCGCCAAAATAATATCTTTAGAAGTAACACCTGTTTTTAATGTGCCTTCAACGTTAATGGCCATTGTCTTAGGGCGGGCCAGCGGCAAAGTCTGGGTCGCTAAAACATGTTCAACTTCAGAAGTTCCAATACCAAAGGCAAGTGCACCAAAGGCACCATGTGTTGATGTATGTGAATCACCGCAAACAATTGTCATTCCTGGTTGAGTTAAACCAAGTTGTGGGCCTACAACGTGCACTACACCTTGGTCTTTATCGCCAAGTGAGTGAATGCGTACGCCGAATTCAGCGCAGTTAGCGCGCAAAGTATCCACTTGGAGCTTAGATACTGGATCGGCAATGGGCTTATCAATATTTAATGTTGGGACGTTGTGATCTTCTGTTGCAATGGTTAACTCAGGGCGACGGACTTTTCGCTGCGCCAGACGCAGACCATCAAAGGCTTGTGGGCTCGTCACTTCATGAATTAAATGAAGATCGATATACAAAAGATCGGGTTCACCCTCGGCAGCACGAACTATATGTTCGGCCCAAATCTTTTCAGCTAACGTTTTACCCATCGTTGGTCGGTGCTCCTTCGTTGCATTTGCAGTATCACATAGTGGGATGTTAATATCACTCTATGAGCACTAAGAATAGCGGAGTTGGCGTTTTAGACAAAGCGGCAGCGATTTTGAATACGTTAGAAGCTGGTCCCCATTCTTTAGCTGAACTTGTAGCGGCAACTGGCATTGCCCGCCCTACTGCACACCGTTTAGCTGTAGCCCTTGAGTTTCATCGATACGTTGCACGCGATTTATCGGGTCGCTTTGTTTTAGGGCCGCGTTCGGCTGAATTAGGCGCGGCTGCCGGTGAAGATCGCCTACTTGCTGCCGCTGCTCCTGCATTAGCGGCGTTGCGCGATGCAACGGGGGAAAGCGCCCAGTTGTATAAACGCCAAGGCGATCAACGCATCTGTGTTGCTGTGGCTGAACGTTTATCTGGTTTGCGAGATTCAGTACCTGTGGGAGCGGCGTTAACTATGCAAGCCGGTTCTGCTGCACAAATTTTATTAGCGTGGGAAGATAGCGAAAAGATTCATCGCGGTGTTGCTGGTGCACGTTTTACTGCCGCACAACTTGCTGCCGATCGCCGTCGTGGTTGGGCGCAATCAGTGGGAGAGCGCGAAGCTGGAGTTACTTCAGTCTCAGCTCCAGTTCGCGGACCCAATGGAAAAGTTATTGCAGCTGTCAGTATAAGTGGACCAATAGAGCGCTTAGGTCGCCAACCTGGCCGCATTCATGCTGCAGCCGTAGTTGCTACTGCAGCTCGCTTGAGTGAATATCTAGCTCGCGAATAACGCGGCCGATAACACCAAAACCAAAACCTTTTCGCTGCAACAGTGATTGAATTCGCCTAATCTGAACCTCGGGTTCAAGGCGCGACATCGTTGAATACTTTTTCATCGCTAAAGAAAAAGCTGTGCGATATTCCGATTCATCATCAATCTCATCTAGCGCCTCATCAATAGAGTTTTGATCTACTCCCCTAGTGCGAAGTTCTCCAGCAATGATTCGCTTTGATAATTTTTTGGCGTTATGGCGAGATTGCGTCCAAGCTTTAGCAAATTCAGCATCATTGATCAAACCATTTTGCGTTAATGTGTAAATGGTGGCATTGGCTACGTCATCTTCTATGCCGCGCTTTTTAAGATGAGCCAGGAGCTCACCCTTACTCTTAGCTCGCGCCACTAATGCATTTTGTGCAATGGTGTACGCAACTTCGTAAGGGTCAGCTGCCTGGTCAACCTTTGAAAATTGCAGGCTAATTAGAAATCAACCTCGGCGGTAGCTTCATCAATTGCGGCAATCAGATCGGCATCGACCTCGATTGGCACAAAGTGAGCGCGAATCTTGGCTTCAATCTCATTAGCTAAATCTGGATTATCGATAAGGAAAGTACGTGCATTTTCCTTGCCTTGACCCAATTGATCGGCTTCATATGTGTACCAAGCACCGGACTTCTTCACGATTCCAACTTCAGCACCAAGATCGATCAGAGAGCCTTCACGTGAAATACCTGTGCCGTAAATAATGTCGAACTCAGCTTGCTTAAATGGTGGAGCCATCTTGTTCTTAACGACCTTAACGCGGGTACGGTTACCGACTGCATCTTGGCCATCCTTGAGCGTTTCAATGCGACGGATATCTAAACGAACTGATGCATAGAACTTAAGTGCTTTACCACCAGTAGTTGTTTCAGGTGAACCGAAGAACACACCAATCTTTTCGCGCAACTGGTTAATAAAGATTGCAGTTGTCTTTGATTGGTGAAGTGCACCAGTAATTTTACGCAACGCTTGTGACATCAATCGTGCTTGAAGACCCATATGAGAATCTCCCATTTCGCCTTCAATTTCAGCGCGAGGAACAAGGGCTGCAACTGAGTCAACGACAACTAGATCAAGGGCACCAGAGCGAATCAACATGTCCATGATTTCGAGTGCTTGCTCGCCAGTGTCTGGTTGTGAAACAAGCAGCGCATCAATATCAACGCCAAGCTTCTTGGCATACTCAGCATCAAAAGCGTGCTCAGCATCGATGAATGCGCAGATACCGCCTGCAGCTTGCGCATTTGCAATTGCATGCAATGTAAGAGTTGTCTTACCTGAAGACTCTGGTCCATAAATTTCTACGATGCGACCGCGTGGCAATCCACCAATACCAAGTGCGATATCAAGTGCGATTGAACCAGTTGGAATTACTTCAACAATCTGGTTTTGACGATCGGACATCTTCATTACTGAGCCTTTTCCAAATTGACGTTCGATCTGGGCTAGGGCTGTATCGAGCGCTTTTTGGCGTTCGCTTGTAGCTTTTTCTTGCGCAGCATCATTAGCTTTATTACTTTTTTCAGTAGCCACTTACTTTCCTTTCGATAGAACGTCTTGCCGTGATGGCAATTCGTTTGGTCTGGCCCAGAAGGTACGGAGACCTAACGACGGACCACTGCTTGGGCCACTGGGGATGTGGGCAAAGCGCTGTGGGCGGAGGTTAGAACCGCTCTGGTTGTACGTGATAAGAATATCCGAACATCTGTTCGAAAGGTAGCAGGCGCCACTGACACATATGAGCGTGTCGTGGGTGCCTGCCAGATGAACCCTTAAGGCTGTGGCGCGAGCGTTTGATGCTGCAAGCTATAGATGCTGTTTGGCAGTTCGAAAAGCAAGGAAACCGTAGTTTCGGCAAAGGCTGCATTGCGTGAGATATCCCAGCGGCCGTCACTAACTTCTTCAAAGAAACGCAACCCAAAACCCTTGCCTTTGGACTCAAAGAAGTCGCCATTATCGATCGAGCGAATAACCAAGTGCGAAGGATCCCGACGTTGGATTTCAACGCGGATTTTCGTTGCCGCGCCATGTCGTGATGCGTTAGTAACCATCTCTTCAACAATATCAGCGACTGTCAGCACTCCCATCCCGGCACTTGTTTTTAATTCAGGTGAAATGAGCATCTCAATTTCTAGAATCCCTTCCCACTTTCCAGTGCGCTCTGTAATCGCAGTCTCGAGAGTCTGGGTGCTACTTCTTTCAAGGTTAGTCGCATCTTTCAAATTTGCAACTATAAGGTTCAGGGAATTTTGCACGGCAAGGGAATCGCCATCATGTTGTGCTTTTTCTAAAATAAATGTGCCCGCAAGAATTTGTGATTGCACTTTACCATGTAGGTGCCTTGCCCAACTTCTAGATATCTGCACTAATTCCTTATTTAGTGGCTGGCTAGAAATTTGTGTGTTTGTAATAATCTGTTTTTGATATGTTAGTATGTCTTCACTATGTAGCAAGCCGGCTTGGATAACATAACCGGCTACGGTTGCAAGGAGCGTGGCGACAACAAATGGCTTAAATTGTGGAGGATATTTCTCAATATCTGGCATTAAGTGTTGAATCGCTTGTGCTCTTACGATTACAAATGGAAGCAAACTAGTTGCAATAAATACGAGGATTACAGTGTAAATATTTTGAACACCTGAGATTCGATAAAAAACACTACTTAGCCAATTGATCAAAAAAATTATGGAAAAGAGTGAGAATGACATAAACCCAGATTGTAAAAAGGTGGCATGTCGGATGAGCGAACCAAAACTGATAAATGAAATAACAAAGGAAACAGGAAGTACAGCAATTGGTGCAAAATTGATGCTTTCCTTTAAAATTCGAATTAAATTCAAAGTTCGCAAACCTGAATTGGCATCTGCCTTCTTCGGCAAGGCTGCATAAGTAGATTCAATCTGGTGAGAAAGCGATCGGATCGTAGTATCGCTGATATACCGAATTTGTTCGGAGATGGAAGAATTCATTGGATCATCCAACCCAGCGATAGCCCCAATCCGCGAGATGGCTTCACTCGTACTGTCAGATATTTTCGATTCTAAATCAAAAATGGCTTCGGAATATCCATCCAGAATTAACTTCTGGGCTTCTTTCTGATTTCGCAAAATCTCAATCTCGTCTAACGCCAGCTGATTTTGAATTCGATACCCCCGCAAAGTTGACGTTAAAGTCGATAAGAAAGCAACTACCAAAATGCTAACTGGAATCGGCGCAGTCAATCGTGAAAGGCGTGTACCGAGATCGACGAGTTCCAGACTTCTCATTAGGTAGTGCTGGAGTAATCCGTTAAGAAAACCCCCTGGAATAATTATAATCAAAAACTGCAAAAGGTTGAAACCCTTGAACCCAATCCGTAACAGTAGTAATTTGGCGAATAATAAATAAAAATATAGAAACCCAAAGGCTGCAAACTTAATGAGTATCCATTTGATCCAAAGAGTTTGGCTATCCAAGAACTGCAAGTCATACTTTTTATATGCCATTATCTCGCCGTAAACCGCGGGGATTATCAGTATACACATTGTTAACCAATAATATTCTAGCGATATATACCATCTAGTTACTTTTGTTGAGGGCAGTGATAGTAAGTTTAACTTGCGCAAATTATGAAACCTTGCCGATTTTGCCAGATAATTCAAAGTAATAACGTGTTAAAAGAACGCGCTGATTAACATTGGCTTGATCTTTCACTTTTAAAGTTTTAGCAAGGCGGGCAATTGCATTCTCTGTTGATTTAACAGTTATCCCGCGCACTTTTGAAATTTCGGCATTTGATAAACCAGAAGCGACAAGTTGCAAAATTTCGATTTGAATTTCAGTCAATTTAATTCGAGAGCTTGCGTGCGCTGTATCTTCATTACTCGAAGAAAATAGGTTGATAAGCGCGTCAAGTAATATAGTGCTGCGATTGACGTCCGCCTTTTTTAAATAAATTGCATGTGCTGGTAATCCGCGCACGCCAGCGTTTTTCAAGCGGGGATCGGCTAAAGTTGAAAGGAAAATAATTCCAAGCTTTGGATTTGCGCTGCGCAATGCGTGTGCAATATCGACACCGTGTGGACCTACACCTAAATCAATGTCGCAAAAAATCGCATCAGGCTTAAATTCTTTACCCGCTTTAAGAGCGCTAACGGCATCAGATGCGCTAGCAACGAACTTCAAGCCCTGGTGTCTGAGGGCTTCAACTAGCGTGACTCGCACCATAGCCTCGTCCTCTATGACCAGCACACGCAGGGCAGCTACATCTGCGTTATTTTTAACTACCGTCATATCGGTTCACCCCTTTTCCTCACCTCTTAAGGGTAGGGGCTAGCAATACATTTACTTATGACTGAGAGAGTTTCGGCCACTAAATTACCCCTCAAAAAATCTGATCTAGGGGGTTGCCCCATCAACAACCAGGTTAGTGAGCGACACCCACTTCTCATCTTCGCTGCGAAAACTTAACACTGAAGTGAAACTATGCGAACTCTCATTGTGCTATCTAGAGAAATTTGAAAATAAAAAGTGTGAACCCCTCTAATCACAATTTCTTAATAGGTTATTAAAGCCCATTTGAGTAATTTTTACTTCTCGCGATTTTAAAACGGAAATTGCAAACTTATGTGCTAAGGAAATTATGATGGCAAAGATCTCGGCTGCTGGATTATTAATTGATCCTACTTCAACTCAAGACCTATTAACTGTTGTGGAAACAATCGTTGATAGTGTTGATGAAGCCGCGTACAGTGCTTTGCCATTTAAAAAAGCCCGCGAATTAGAGTGTTTGGGTTTGCGTTGGAAGAACGATGTATTAGTTGTTGGCGCACCTGAAGAACGTTGGTTTGAAGTTGAAGATTTTGCAGATTCACTTGGAATTAAAATTGAATTAATTGCTACAACTGAAGTTGAAATTCGTGAAGCACTTTCATTAACTGCCACACTTCAAAAAGTCGAAAAAACAAGTATCGATGTATCTCGTATTGAAGTAGGCGAAGCTCCTATTTCCAATTTAATTCAACAACTTATTGAGCGATCTGTTCTAGAGCGAGCGAGCGATTTGCACTTTGAAACCTATGCTGATCACGTCATTGTTCGTGCCCGCGTTGATGGACGTTTGCGAGATTTAGTTCAATTGCCCGCTCGATTGGCCCCTGCAATTAGTAGTCGCATTAAAGTTCTAGCGCAAATGAATATCGTTGAACGTCGCCGTCCACAAGATGGCCAGTTCTCAACTACCGTGGGTGACCGTCAGGTAGATATACGTGCCTCTTCGGTTGCAACAGTGCATGGCGAAAAGATTGTTTTACGTTTACACGATGCCCGTAAACCAAGTGTAGATCTAGGTTCTCTTGGAATGGGAACCGAACAACTTGAACTATTTAGCCACATGATCAATGCAAATAACGGCCTTATTTTAGTTGCAGGTCCTACGGGAAGTGGAAAGACAACCACATTGCATAGTGCCTTACAGGCCGTTGCTACTGCCGAGAAAAACGTGATTACTATTGAAGATCCCGTTGAATATGTCGTTCCTGGCATAAATCAGATTCCAGTGTTAGATAGTGCTAATTCTGGGTTTGCCGTTCAACTACGTTCAGTGCTTCGCCAAGATCCAGATATTATTTTGGTAGGTGAAACTCGTGATGCAGAAACTGCGCGCATCTCAGTACAAGCTGCGCTCACTGGCCACTTAGTTTTCACATCCATTCACGCAACTGACTCAGTAGGTGCGTTGTATCGCCTGTTACAAATGGACATCGAGAGTCACTTAATTGCCTCTGCTATTCGCGGAGTTGTTTCACAGCGCTTGATTCGCAAAAATTGCCGCTTTTGCAGTGAGCCATACAAGCCGACTAGCAATGAAGTTGTAACGCTAGAACATTACGGTTTTAAAACTAAGCAACTTGTTCGAGGTCTTGGTTGCACTTTGTGTGGCGGATCTGGTTATCGAGATCGCATTGCTTCATACCAGATGCTTAATATCACTGAAGGGTTAGCTGAAGTCATTGTTTCTCACCCAGAACCAAATGAGTTCCGTCGCAAAGCCATGGCACTTGGTATGACAACAATGGATCATGAAGGCGTGCGCTTGGCCGTTGAAGGTATTACAACTCTAGATGAAGCACTGACATTGATGATTAACAATGACTGATCTGCAGACTCAATTGCCGGTACCTGACACGGTCGCGCCGCAATCAAAATTTGGTTTGCTTACAAAAATCCTTCCAGTACTTCGCAATGCCAAGAACTCTTCGCCACAGCGAAAGGGTGAAAAAAAGCCACTCGAACCGGTGATGATTGAACTTTTAGCTAAAGTACAGCGCACTATTGAAGCTAAGTTTCCCGATAATTCAGAAAAATTCACAAAAATTTTGGTTCGACTAACGCTTAATTTGGAGCGCAGCATGCGAGGAAAATCTTCCTTGCCTGCCGGAATTCGAACTAAGAGTTATATCTACAAAGGTCACGATGCCGATGGTAAAAAAGTTAGTGGAGTAGTTGAATCAACTTCGCGCGGTAAGGTGCAGTACGAGTTAGAAGAAACAGGCATCGTTAACCTTTCGATTACGGTGAAACAGCAACTTCTGCAAATGGAGTTCGGGAAGACTGTAAGTGGCGAGGTTTTACTGCAAGTTACACGCCAGCTATCCTCTTTTGCCCAGGCTGGAATTCCAGCGGCCCGCGGGTTAGCAATTTTGGCCAGCACGACTGATAACAAGACGATGCGTGGCGTCCTTGAAGAGCTTGTAATTGAAATTGAAGGTGGAGCGACGCTGAGTGAATCAGTTGGCCACTATCCCCATGTCTTCCCAAGTTATTACGGCACGATCCTTAATGCAGCAGAGCGCAGCGGAGATTTACCCGGCGCCCTTGAAACTTTGAACTCATATTTAGAGCGCGATTTGCGTTCAAAACGTGCCGTTAAATCAGCAATGACATATCCGATTGTTTTGATTTTACTAACAATTTTGGCGGTCAGTGTTTTATCACTTGTTGTTCTGCCAAAGTTTGAAGTTTTCTTTGCCAGTCTTGATGTAAAACTACCTCTGACTACTCGTATGTTGCTGAGCACTACGCGTTTCCTTGGCAATTTCTGGTGGGTACTTCTACTGATGGCAATTGCTGCTGGAACCGCTTTCTTTTTCGCATTTAAGAATACAAAGGGTCGCTTAATTATTGATGGAATCCTGTTGAAGCTTCCACTCTTCGGATCATTGATGCAGTTGATTGCGTTGGAGCGCTTTTGCCGTGTTCTTGCTACATTAGTTCGAACGAGTGTTCCGTTGCCAGATGCTTTAACTCTGGCAGGTCGAGCCTCAAATAACTCAGTCTTTGAACGTGGAATTAGAAATGCCCATATCGGTGTACTCAATGGTGAAGGTCTTGCTACTCCCCTAGAGCGCGAAAAGATTTTCCCGACCGCAGCAATTCAGATTTTGCGAGTGGGTGAAGAGTCAGGTCGTCTGGAAAGTCAGATGGGACAGGCTGCTTCGTATTACGCCGATGAGCTAGATCACCGAATGAAGAATTTAACGGCGCTCATTGAACCAATTACTTTGCTATTTCTAGGTGGCGGCGTGGGTTTCGTAGCCGTGGCTTTGGTGTCTGCGATGTATGGAATTTATAGCGGGGTGCATGCCTAATCATGAAAATCGTTACCTCTTACTTTCGCACCCCTAAAACAGATGTGGGTAGCTCGCTCATCGAAGTTATAGTGGCCTCTTTAATCATGTCACTGATTGGATTGGCCCTTGTAACAGTGACGGTGGGTGCAAAGCCTTTAGCCGCGCGTTTTAACGCTAAAAGTGTGGCACTCTCCAGTCTGACATTTGCCGCAAAACAGATTCAACTGCAACCGATTCAAGACACTAACTGCAGCGTATCAACAAAAATTCAGCCTTACTACTTTGGAACCATTCCAGCCATAGGTGGCATCGGATTTGTTCTTTCAGTTGTAAAGGATTTCAAGCCAGTACTTGCAAGTCCTGCTACTGGTTACACATATTCAGTTACCCCAAATCTTTTGCCAGCGGGTCTTTCGATCAATGCAGCCACAGGTATTATTAGCGGAACACCAGTATCTGAAGGCTCGTTTACTTACACAATCGTTGCCACTAAGGGAACGTCAGTTTCTAAACAAGTCGTAAATATTTCGATTATTTCTGTTGTCGTAAAAATAGACGTTGCTAGTGCAACGAAAACTACTGATTTCCAGTCTTGTGCAACAAATTCAGCAGGAATTTCTACAGCAACTGCGGCATATACAACAAAGCAGATAATTCAAGAGGTTGTTTTGTCCACCACAACAGATTCAACCCAGACGACACGAACGATTGTGAAGATGGGCTGATGAAAAAGCTGCGCCAATTATTCACAACTAATACAGAGGCAGGTTTCACTTTGGTGGAGCTCATAGTGTCACTGGTTATTACTGGAATTTTGGCCGTTGGCCTCACTCAAATCCTGACCATCACAATGCAGACGGTTGGATACACCCAGACAACGACTTTAGTTGCTTCAAACGTTGCCCTGCTGGACTCGACCCTGAGTAAAGATATTTCTAACTCCAATGGTTTCGTTATACCTAATACTTCAACGACACCAGATGCAACTAAAATATGTACAAGTTGGGTCGCCACCGATACTTCCTACACAAATGTGCGGCCTTTAGTGACTTTGAGTGTTCCTAGATATCTGCCGATCACAAAGGCGGTCGGAAACGGTCTAACAATTACATACACATTGGCGACAGGTACGACAAATGCTTTCGTGGTTGGCCAGCTTGCAACCATCTATGGATTCACAACAGCATCACTGAGCATGGTGTCCGCGCCAGTAACAGTTGTGACTTCGGGGTCTTTTACGGTTTCCACTACTGCGTCTACAACTGAAACAGAAACACCGGCCAAAAATGGAACTGCCGCAGTGAACTTCTTCCACGGTTATGAAGTACGAAATGTCGCAAATGCAGGCGAACTGTGGAACTTCACTTGCCCAGTAACTGGTTTCACAACGAATTTAACGAATACGCGCGTATTGCGTCAAGGTGTGCCTTTGCCAGCAGTTTCATCCTGGAATGCCGCGATTGCGTGCACAAGTTTTAGTTCAGGTAGCGATAAAACAATTACTCCAGCGTCAGCATCTTCAACTATTTGCCCCACTGATACATCTTTGACATCACTAACTGTTAACCCAGGAATCCAATTCAGCGTTCCTGCTGCCACCACCGGTAGCAGGTCTAACCAAACATATACAGCGCAAGTTGTTCAAGGAGCTAGGAGCATCGCATGAAGTTGAAAAGAAAAGGTGAAGTAGGTTCGGCAATGAGCCTAGTTCTGATATTTGTAACCGTATCTGGTATGGCAATCGCGTCATTGGTATTTGTTACCCAAGTAGCAACTGATGGAGTCCACCAACTATCACAAGTAAATAAGGACTCAACTGCAGTTGCTGCGGCTACTGCCGATATTTTGGCGCGTTTCGAGAAAGACCAAACCCTTGGAACTGCCACGTATACGGGCACAACTGATAACTGTGGACTTGGACAAGACTTTGCCTTAGATCCAGCGATTGGCGTGAGCTTTGTTAGCTGTGTACCTGTTACTGGTGGTGCGCCAACTGCTGTAACAACAATTGGCACGACTATTCCGGGTGGAACCGTAGGTGTGGATTATGGAACTGCCTTTAACGGTAACTTTAATTCCAATAACACGATTGACACGACGGGAACATTTTTAGTAGCACCGGGTTCAAAAGTGCAAGCATTGCGAGCACAAGAAAATGTTCCCGCAGCTGGTGGCACAAGCGGTACCAAGTCAACAAAAGTCATCTCAACAACTACCGATAACACACCACTCAGTCCTTGCGCTTTGTACAGCTCTGGTTGCCGCCAACACATCAAGTACTGGACACGAGTTCATGCCACTCCACACTTACCTACTTTTGTCTGTAGTACGACTTCGATGACTATTACTTTGTCGCCCGGCTATTACACATCTGATGATGTTGGGGCGCTCAACAGAATCACAAGTCCATCGGACTCAAGTCAATATGTAGGTTGGGTCTGGCAGGAGGGGAAATACGAAGATGGACCTACGTGTACCAATAAAGGTCAGCCCATTGAATTCAAATTCAAAGATGGTGAGTACATCTTTACAGGTAGTGCAACTTGGAAACTCAATAATTCAAATGTAACTCTAGATAATGATCCTACAAACGTTGTTATGTGCACAACGGTCTTTGGAAGTGCGGGGTGCGAAAATAGAAATTACAAGGCCACTAACTTTGCTGAATCCAAAGAAACGGATCAATACAGCTGCGCTGAAAAATCACACATTCAGTCGACTTTGAACTCCAGCAGTTTATATGCCAATTCCGACTCTGACTATCACGGCGTGCGCATATTCCTCGACGGGGACAGTCTCAATGTTGCAAAAGGGAAAGTGTTGCTTTGTGGTTCCGACTTTTCGAATTCGCAAGTTTTAGATAACTATGTTTTTATTTCTGGAGATGCGACAATTTCTGCAAATTGTAAATCTGGTGAAACTGATACGGCTTACCGCTGTACGAATACACCAAGTAGCCGAGCTCACGTAGCTTTTGGATCCGGTGCTGAAGTTCATCTTGGCGGAGGTGCTTATTTAAAGAATTCGGACGTTTCGGTTTCAGAAACTTTCAATAAGCAACATACGTGGGACCGGGCATTGATTGCAGGTGCCATGTATGCGACTTGCACGGTTTCAAGTGGTTGCGAACATAATGTAAGGCGCAGTAACCCAGGGCAGACAGCCGAATTTACATTCAAGACGGGTGATGGAAAGTTTTTCAGCCAAATGATAAATATCAATCAATACAATCAAACGTCAATTATTACGCGGATTGATAACTAACATGCACAAAAAAGAATTCAGCGATGATCGGGGCTTCACGCTTGTTGAAGTTCTTGTCACCGTTGTAGTGATGGGGATTTTGGTCGGGATTTCATATCTCGGTCTTAATTCGGCACGAAGTAACTCCATCATTAATGCTTGTGTAAATACCTACCAAGGCGTCGCCTTGGCCGTTGGAAGTTACCAAAGCGACAACAGCACACTACCAACAAAAATCGCAGATATGCAGCCAACATATTTGAGTACCACTTTGCTGGCGTCTGTAAGTGACAACTTCACCTTCGAACTTGGGGCATCTACAACTGGTAACCCATACGAGGTGTATGTCTATCGAAAGGGAAGCACTACCTCACTTGGAGCAGCGCCCGCTGCATGCAAGTTGCTATGACAATAGCTAAAACGACAAAATAGGAGCCTTAAATGATCAAAATGTTACATAAACAACTGGAAAAGCGCTCGAAGCTTCGTGCTTCAAGTGATGCTGGATTTACACTTATTGAATTACTTGTTGTAATTCTTATTATTGGTATCTTGTCTGCAGTTGTTGTTATCGCCCTTGGCGGTACTAGCAAGGATGCAAACGGTAAGGCCTGCTCACAGGATGCATCAAATCTTTACAGTGCCATTACTAACTATCAAATCGCATCTACTGGCGGAAATGGAGCTTTCCCTACTGCCAATGGAACAGTAACTTTAACTGCGCAAACCCTTCCTGGTGTTGCAGCGACTGATTATCCAACTCTGTTAACTGGTAAGTCATACCTGCCTGTTGACTTTGTTTCGACTACAACTGGAAACCCTATTGTGGTTTCTCTTGCACCTACCTATATTTCAAAGATCCCAACTGATGTTACTGCTTACTACATAACGATCAGTGGAACTACGACTACATCAATGGTTGCTGTTGGGCCATCAACGGCTTGGATTGCAAAGAACCCAGGAGCTGCTTGCATTCCAGCTGGAATTTAATTAGGCACTTCCAATAGGTGAGGAAATAATTATTATCTCCCCATCAGGCCTAATTGGATCGTGGATTGCGGTAGGACTTGCATTGGGCTCCTTCGCATCAGTCCTAGTCGCTCGGATTCCCGAGCGACTAGGCATCCATGGGAAATCTCGTTGTCGCACCTGCAAGAAAGAGATTTCTTTTTATGACAACATCCCGCTTATAAGTTATCTACTTTTAATGGGGCGTTGTCGTCATTGCAAAGTCCATATTTCATTAATGTATCCGAGCCTTGAACTCTTCACAGTTTTAGGAACAATTTTTTATGTTAAGCATTTCAATAGCTGGTTACTGTGTAGCGCTTGGGTCATTTTTCTCACTTGTGGTTTAGCTCTAAGCATTATAGATCAGCTCAATAAACGTCTTCCAGATGTATTGACGCTTCCCCTCTACCTCATTCTGTTAACAATTCTGGGATTAGATAGTCTGCTCAGTCATCACGGAGCAAGGTTGCTTGTGGCAGTTACCGCTTCGCTACTGTTGCCATTGTTTTACTTAATTTTAAACCTCATTTCACGCGGAGGTATGGGGCTAGGAGATGCCAAATTAGCTTTATCAATTGGATTATTAGCGGGTTACATCAATGCTTTTACGGTAGTTACAGCTACGTTCATGGCTTTTCTGTTGGGTTCAATAATCGGCATTTCGGCAATTGCTCTAGGTAAGTCTGAACGTAAATCAACTATAGCGTTCGGCCCTTTTATTTATTTGGGCGTACTATTAGCGCCTTGGCTTTCGCCGTCTTTAGAAAGGCTGTTGCACTTTTAGCTTTTTGAGCATTAAGGATTTGAACTACTGAAAGTCCAGATTCAAGATCAGCCTGCATTTCAGGGTGAATTCGAATTGCATTGCTAATAGCCATCTCTAAATACGCTTGTTTAGCCGCCATATCGGTTTTACCAACCAGGGAATCGATGAATGAATATCGCTCGATGCTTTTTTGATCAGTTGGAAATACTGATGCCAGTTGGTAAGAGGCATCAACGGCATTTGCATATGTGGTCATTGCCTCACTTTTGGCCATCAAACTATTGAAGCGTGCTTTAGAAACATCGCCCGATTTAGCTAATGAAATCAATATTCCATTACCGATACTTAAAAATGAGTCGTCGGGTAGATTGCGATGTTTAGCAATTTGCCTCGCCCAAGGTGCTATGGCTGATCTGAGAGAAAAGGTATTAGAAACTTGGTCGGCAAAACCGGGGAAATCTTTAACATCCATCTTTACTAAAGCCGAAACAAATGCTGAATATTCAAAGTTTGAGGTAATTTTAGATTCATACGTATCTTGTTCGGCAGTTGATGCGAAGTTTCTAAAATATTGCCCTAGAAGATTATTAACCGATAAACGCAGTTGCAAATCCTTAGTGATTGGATAGCCCCAATACTTTGCACTTTGATTATTGAGCCCTAGATTGCTGAACTCAACACAGGTTTGTAGTGTTGAAGAAGGCAGGTCCACGCGCGTGGCTCCAAGGCTCTGACATGCCTCATGGGCTGAAATCTGACTCGTCGCATACTGGGCAAGTGGGTCAAAGCCAAGCGTTGATTTAATATTGGTGTAACCAGAGGCTGGATTAGCTACCGTGAAACTAAGATCCAGCGCAGCCTCGCGGGCCGTACCAGTCGGCAAGAAGTTTGAGGCGATTAAAAATAAAAATGCAGTCGCGACAACAAACCATCTTTGGGGAAGATGCATACAAGAACTCTAATGTTGACCTTGAGAGTTTCCCGTCATTGCTGCCCGCATGTCGGCGTATTTCTTTGGACTGCTGATTCATTTATTACATAAGTGATGGGTGTACCCCTCATGATTTCATCACTATAAATGAAACTTATTATAGCCATAATTGCGCGTGCTCATTCTCCTTCCACCAAGTGAAAAGAAATCGGTTCTTGGTGGTGCAGCAATTTCGGTTTATATCGGAGTTCTCTATAACGCGCTGAGTTGGTCCACGTTAACAAAAGCGGCCCAAGTGCGAGGACAAAAATCAATTGTAATCATCTCGGCTAAATACGGAGTTTTAAAGTGTTTAGATCCCATTGAGCCCTATAAAGAAAAGATAGATACGGCAGCAATGCGCGGGTCTATCACTCGAGATTTAGATGCATATGCGGCCGATTTAATTATTGATTTCCGCTCATCTACTTATCAAGGTGTGTGGACTCCCCCGGCTAATAAGTGCGTAGAGATTAAAGTTTACACTAAGGTCGATGGTGTCAAGAAAGTAATTACGCATATGTCTAAGAGAACCCGTGGTGAAGTAGTACGGCATTTGCTGTTGAATAAAAGGGTTCCGACAACTCCCCAAGAACTCTTCGAAATAATATCTCAGAACTTTGAATGTGAACTTTTTGAAACTAACGGTAAAGCGCCTTGGATTCTAGAAGTTATCGCGAAGTAGTTTCTTTAATAATTTTTACAACTAAATCAGGGTGATCCCACATGGGAGCATGACCACAATTATCAATAATTAACCAGGTGCAGTGTGCGGGTGCTAGCGAGCGCTCTTGTGAACCAGGATATGGCAGAGTGTTATCGGTATCGCCAAAGAGAATTGTTACCGGAACCGATGCGGGCACTTGTGCGTCAAAGCGTCGGCCTAACATGCCATCCCAAGCTTGAAAATAACCAGTTGAATTGCCCATCGCATATGCTGAGTCATAACAGATTTCATAACTGAGTTTGCGCCATTGTGGACTCACTCTTGAATAACCAATTTTACGCAGCGCAATTACATGTAACCCAACTCTGATAACCGGTCTTAAAATTTTAGCCAAGTAATACGACTGAGCTTCACTGGGCAGGCGTCCTGATGCAGGGATCAACCACAAGCCAGCGGGTGCTAGTCCAGTTAAAGTTTTGATGCGCGATGGTTGATAAGCGGCCATTTCAAGGCTAATCCAGCCACCTAATGAGTTACCCGCTACATGAAACTCTTTAACTCCAAATTCATTCTCTACCGTGTCAAAGATTGCACGGCCTAACGATGCAGGATCCATGGGCTGGCTCGCATCAAGGGGGCTTTGGCCATGTCCTGGCAGATCTACGGTAATCACACGAAAACTCTGTGAGAGCGCTGGAATGATTGGTTTAAATGCCGTTGCTGCCGATCCCAAACCATGAACCAGCACCAGTACTGGGTGATCAGAATTAGTTTGCGTAAGTGTGGTTGCTAGCTTCATTATCAATACTTATATTTTTCAGTCTCTTTGGGGTGTGCCCGGCAAACAGCTTTCCAGATTTCATCGGCCTCTAAACCCGCAGCCAAAGCCTCATTAACGGTTTTACTTCCGAGCTCTGAAATAGCAATATCAGTTGGAAAATGTGAGTGCTCACCAAATGAAAGCGCTAAGCGCTCACGCAGATCAGAGATGCGCACGAGGAATAAGTAGCTCTGCCTGTAAGCGTGAATCTTCTGGAGTCAATGGCGCCATAGCTTGCCCGGCTAACCAACGTGTTGCTAAATCAGCCACAATCTGTGAACCCAAAATCAAGGCTAGTGCATCATTGAATTGATTCCATAACGGGTGTGAAGTAGCTGAAAGAAATTGCGTAAGTGGGGCTGGATCACTGTTTCGCATATTGGCTAGTGCGCTATCACTTGAAACTTGAATCGACAGGGCTTCTAAAGCATCTGTGGGGTTTGGCGCACTTTGTGCAATAACTACAAGTTTTCGAATTTCAGAATCGCAAAGGGCGGCTAAAACCGAGTCCTTGTCACGGTAATGGTTATATAAAGTTGCGCGAGCGACTTGTGATGTATCTGCAATTTCGATCATGGACATCTTTGCTAAACCAACGGTTGCAATTAATTGCTTTGCACCTTCAAGAATTGCACTTTGTGTGCGGCGATGTGTTGCAGCTTGAGGTGCGTATTTATTAAGCGGCATCGACGACAGTGAGAATAACGGTTTCGCGGCTTGCAAGTTCAGCAGCTACTTCGCTAAATACACCTGATAAAGAAAGACCAAGTGCTACACAAATAGCGTTGAGAAGTTCAGATGAAGCCTCTTTTTGTCCGCGTTCAACCTCTGATAAATAACCCAGAGAAACGCGCGCATCACGTGCAACATCGCGCAACGTGCGATTTTGCGATGTGCGGGCAGCGCGCAAAGTAAGACCTACTGCTTCACGAACTAGAACCATCGGCTTACCTCCTTTACGAACGATGTCTAAGGATACGCGCAAAGGTGGCAATGGCGCTTGCTGTAGCCGCGTTTCGTACTGATTCTCGCTCACCAGATAAGGATAATTCGATGCTCTGACTGACAGGGCCGGCGATTGCTACCCACACCATGCCAACTGGATGGCCATCTAAAGGATTAGGTCCAGCTACACCAGTTGTGCCAATTGCCCATGTTGTTCCAAATTTTTTGATTGCACCTTGTGCCATTGCAACGGCAACTTCTTCGCTCACTGATGTGTGCTCTTCTATGAGTGCTGGATCAATTCCTAAATGTGAAATCTTTATCTCATCGCGATAGGTAGTGATTCCGCCAACAAACACATCTGATGCACCAGAGATTGAAACGATGGCCGAACTAACGGCACCAGCAGTTAAAGATTCAGCAGTGCTAAGGGTTTCACCGCGTTCGCGCAACGCCTCAATGACTTCGGCAGCTAAGCCGATAATCTCTTGAGGAAGTGACATTGCCTTGACTCCTAATTCGCAGGTTTCGTAAATGCAGATTTTACATAATATGCGCCAGTTACGATAGTGAGCGCAACGGCGATATACATGAAGCTATCACGGAACCAATACCACGATGAATTGAGGGGCAGAACATAAAAGCCGACTCCAAAGCCCTGAAACATAGTTTTGATTTTGCCACCTTTATTGGCCGGAATTACTCCCCGCTTAATTACTGCTAGACGGAAAATAGTGATTCCGATTTCGCGGCTCATGATCACGATTGTGATCCACCATGGCATGTGTCCCAATAGTGACAAGGAAATCATGGCTGTACCGATCATGATTTTATCGGCAACTGGATCTAAGAATTTTCCGAACTCAGTAATTGAGTTTCGGCTTCGGGCTAACTTTCCATCGAGAATATCGGTCAAACCTAAAATGAAAAATACCCACCAAGAAATAATCTGCCAGTTGTGATCATTTCCGCCATTTTTAAAAAGCGTGTAAGCGCCAACTGGAACCAGTAAAAGTCGAGTAACGGTGATGAAATTTGGCGTGATGAACTTAAGAAATTTCATAATGGTTGAGCCACCAAGTCGGCGCCCATTGAATCAATAATCACCGCATCAACATACTGCCCGACTGCAAAATCGGTACCAATAAACGTGGTGCTGCCATCAACTTCTGGGCCTTGATGAGATGCACGACCTTCTTGCAGTTGCGCATCTTCAATCAAAACTCGAACTTTTTCGCCAATGCGCGCTGCTGCTCGAAGTGAAACCATTTCATCGGCCAAAGAAGATAAAGTTTCAAGTCGCTGGGCAATTACTTCGGCATCAATTTTTCCATCAATATTCAGGGCTTCAGTATTATCTTCATCCGAATAACCAAATATTCCAACGGCGTCTAATTTGGCTTGCGTAATAAATGTTGCCAACTCATTGAAATCTTCCTCGGTTTCACCCGGGAAGCCGACGATAAAGTTGGAACGGATTCCAGCTTCTGGTGAAAGAACTCGAATTTGATTAATGAGGTGCAAGAATTTTTCATTATCGCCAAATCGGCGCATGCGACGAAGGACCGTCGGTGCCGAGTGCTGAAAAGAGAGATCAAAATACGGCACAGTTTTTGCCGTAGAAATCATGGCTTGAATCAACGTAGGTCGCATTTCAGCGGGCTGTAAATAAGAAAGTCGTACCCGTTCTACGCCTTCAATTGCAGCAATCTCTGGCAAAATCTTTTCCATCAACTGCAGATCGCCTAAATCTTTGCCGTACGAAGTCGTATTTTCACTCACTAAAAATAGCTCGGTAACACCATTAGCGACCAACCAACGGGCTTCATCCAAAATCTCATGTGGCCTGCGAGAAATGAAGGAGCCGCGGAAATAAGGAATGGCGCAGAAGGAACAGCGACGATCACACCCTGAAGCGATTTTTAGCGGTGCCCACGGCGCGTTACCTAAACGTTTGCGAGCGAACTCAACGCTTTCGCGTACCTCGGCGCGATCTGATGGCGCTATCGGAAGCAATGCTCTGCGATCGCGCGGAATATGTGGAGTGTGAGCTTTACCAGCCACGATTGATTGCAACCGGGCAGAAATATCCTGGTAGTCATCAAAACTTAAAATTGCATCAGTATCAGGAAGAGCTTCGGCTAATTCATTTCCATAGCGCTCAGCCATGCAACCTACGGCTACTACTGCGCGTGTTTTGCCGTGGCCTTTAAGCGAATTGGCTTCTAACAATGCATCGATGGAATCTTTTTTAGCTGACTCAATGAAACCGCACGTATTAACTAGTGCCACTTCCGCCGACTCAACATCATCTACGAGGGTCCAACCATCGGCAGCTAATCGGCCAGCAAGTTCTTCGGAATCAACTTCATTTCGCGAACACCCTAAAGTGACGACTGCTACGGTGCGCTTCATTGGGTAAATCTTACCGTGTTATGAATTGACTCCGTACGACACGCTAACTACTTCGCCTACTGCACCAATTGGCGGGATTTTCTTACCATTAACGGTCAAATCAACGCCTCCAGCATTTCCAATTTTGAGGTTGAGCTGTGTATCACTTGAAAAAACTTTTGAAACCCCTTGCTCTAACTGACTACTAAATAAAGTACGTCCTTGTGCATCTGAAACAAATAGCCAAGTTTTTCCTTTAGGTGTGTCAATGACAACCGTGACACCGGTGCCCGTAGAAAAGGTATTTTGTGCAGATGGCTTGACCGAAGGTTTTGCAGTTGCACTTTGAGAAGGTGATATCGATTCTTGAGCCGCTGAGGTATTAACGACATTTTTTGGTGTATTTGAAATAACAATTTGAACTACACCAACTAAAGCAAGAGATACCACTGAGATAATCACGAGAGTCTTCCAAGAAACTTTGCGGTTCTCTTGTTGTTGACGCATCACACTATTTTCAACCAGCAGTTCCTGTATTGTCCGTTCTTGACTACCTTGTTCTTCGTCAAAAATTCGCAAAACCTCATTTTGATCTATTCCCAGAACTTTAGAAATATTTCGAATATGTCCGCGGGCGTACGTTTCACCGCCACAATTAGAAAAATTATCTGCTTCGATTTCTCGAAGCACGGTTGAGCGAACATTTGTTTTCGCAGCTAAATCATCAATGGACATGCCGGCATCTTTACGCGCCTTCGCAATCAAAGATCCAAGTGACATTATCAATTGTCCTAAAGGGGAATTGTGCTGCGGATGAAGTCTTAAGTGTATGGCTATGACGACCCAAGTTAATAGGTCGAGGTATGAGAATTTAGGGTGAAATTAGAGCCAACCCCTCGGGTTAACTAGTTGTTAATACTCCCGCAAGGTCGAAATCACTGAATCGAGTTCATCGGGTTTGACCAAAACCGTTCTGGCTTTGGAACCCTCTGATGGTCCGACAATTCCACGCGATTCCATTAAATCCATCAAACGTCCCGCTTTTGCAAACCCAACACGTAGTTTTCGTTGCAACATAGAAGTAGAACCAAATTGCGTTCCAACAACTAATTCAACAGCTTGTAGCAAAATATCTAAATCATCACCAATTTCCTTATCAACCATTTTTGGATGCGATTGAGGAGCGGTGACATCATCGCGATAACGCGGTTTCAACTGCTTTTTAACGTGCGTCGTAACAGCTTCAATTTCACGCTCTGAAACGTAAGCACCTTGAATTCGAACTGCGCGACTGGCGCCCATTGGAATAAAGAGTGCATCGCCTTGGCCCACGAGTTTTTCTGCACCCGGACTATCTAAAATCACTCGGCTATCGGCTAGTGAACTTGTTGCAAAGGAAAGTCGTGAAGGTACGTTAGCTTTAATTAATCCCGTCACAACATCTACTGAAGGACGCTGCGTAGCAAGAACTAAGTGGATACCGGCAGAGCGCGCTAATTGAGTAATTCGTACAACTGATTCCTCAACTTCTTTCGCCGCAACAATCATCAAATCTGCGAGCTCATCAATAATGACAAGTAAATATGGATAAGGCTCTACGGTGCGATCACTGCCTTCGGGCACGATAACTTTGCCGGCACGCACCGCTTTGTTGAAATCATCTATGTGTCTAAAACCAAAAGTTGAGAGATCTTCATAGCGAAGATCCATCTCGCGCACCACCCAAGTCAGTGCATCTGCAGCTTTCTTTGGATTAGTAATGATCGGTGTAATTAAATGCGGTATACCTTCATAAGCCGTTAACTCAACGCGCTTAGGATCAATAAGAACTAACCGTACTTCATCTGGAGTTGAACGTACCAAAATCGAAGTGATCATCGCATTGATCATTGAAGATTTACCTGCACCGGTTGCACCAGCAACTAAAAGGTGTGGCATTTTTGCCAAGTTCGCACAAACAAAATTACCTTCGACATCTTTACCTAATGCAACCAACATTGGGTGATGGTCTTGTCCGGCAACCGATGAGCGCAAAACATCACCTAGAGCGACAATTTCGCGATCAGTATTTGGTATCTCAATTCCAACCGCTGATTTTCCAGGAATAGGCGAAAGAATTCGAACATCACTGCTTGCAACGGCATATGAAATGTTTTTAGCAAGGGCGGTGATGCGCTCAACTTTCACAGCATTTCCGAGCTCAACTTCATATCGGGTGACCGTTGGACCGCGCATAAAGCCAGTTACTTGCGCATCAATTTCAAATTGCAAGAAGACTTCGGTGAGGGCAGCAACGACGCTATCGTTTGCTTTACTTTTAGCTTTCGCTGCCGGTCCAGTTCGCAACATATCGGCCGGCGGTAATTCATATGTTGAATCTGGTGCCAGTAATAATTGTTCTGGCCGCTTAGTAGATGTTTCCGGTTTGACTATCGGCGTGATTGGAATTGGAAGGGTGAACTCTTCGTCAAAGCTCTCCTCATCTAACTCTTCCTCTTCATCTTCCGGTTGATTCCAAGCGGCAACAATCGGTGATTCAAAAGGTGGTGTATCCGTAACTTCGAAATCCTCAACTTTTATTGAACGCTCTGGTCGCTTGGACCACATCCAAGAGGTTATTGTTTTCATTCGGGTAAATAGTGAAGAGACCGGAGTTGCTGTCACAACTAACAAGCCGAAAATAAAAAGCAAGCCTAGAACTGGGTAAGTCAGAACCGATGTCATGACGCTCACTAAAGGTCGTGAAACACCATAACCAATCCAACCGCCACCGTGGCGCATGGCCGTTGCACCTGTGCCAGTGGAACCATTGAGTAAATGTGCAAGACCCGTGGATGAAAGTAGTAGCGCAAAAACTCCTACAACAACGCGACCGAAAGCCGCCTTATCTTCAGGGGTTCTAAATAATTTAAATGCAAAGTAAATAAGTGCAATAGGTGTGAAAAAACCAATGCGCCCAAAGCCTCCATAGATAAATGAATAGACGGCACGGCTTACTAAATTATTAGCATGAAACCACGTACCCGCTGCTGACATAAGTGCCAGAATTAAAATGAGAAAAGCAAAACCATCGCGCTGATGAGCTGGATCTAAGTCGCGTGCGCCTCGGGCAAGCAAGCGGATTAAATTTCCTAGAGCTTTTGCTACGAATCGCCAGGTTGCGGCTATGCCTTTTCCGAGCGCGCCACCAACGGCACCACTTTTGGATTTAGATTTCTTCTTAGCCACACTCATCATCGTAAAGTATGAACAATTTGTTAGCGTCTAGGCGCGCCGCTCTTAAACTTCAATAACGACAGGGACAATCATCGGCTTTCGGCGATGTTCTCCCCCGACCCATCCACCAACTGTTTTACGGACAATCTGTGAAAGCTGGTGCGTTCCATTAATTCCGTCAGCAACTGCAGTCGCCAATGCTTTTTCAATTTTTAATTTCACATCATCGAAAAGCGCCATATCTTCATTAAAACCACGTGCATGGATATCAGGACCTGCCACAATTTTTCCACTCTGCGAATCTATGACCACGATGACTGAGATAAAACCCTCTTCACCCAAAATGCGGCGGTCTTTCAATGAAGTTTCAGTTATGTCACCGATGCTCTGTCCATCAACATAAACAAAGCCACAAGGTACCGCGCCAACAACTTGTGCTTCATGATCGATGAGATCAACTACAACTCCGTTTTCAATAATGATTGCATTGCTGCGAGGAAGTCCAGCTTGAATTGCTAGTTCGGCATTTGCTTTCAAGTGGCGCCATTCGCCATGGATGGGCATAACGTAACGAGGTTTGACGATGTTATAGCAATACAACAATTCACCCGCCGCCGCGTGGCCCGAAACGTGAACCATTGCATTAGCTTTATGAACTACTTTTGCGCCAAAACGTGTGAGCTCATTAATGACGCGAAAAACTGAGTTTTCGTTACCGGGAATTAATGAAGAGGCCAAAATTACGGTGTCACCTTCGCCCACACGAATTTGATGATCGCCATTTGCCATTCGAGACAGCGCCGCCATTGGCTCACCTTGGGAACCTGTACAAATTAAAACTACATTGTCATCAAAGGAATCTAAATCTTTGGCATCAATAACTATGCCTGGAGGAACAGTCAGGTAGCCCATGTCTTGAGCAATCTTCATATTGCGGACCATTGATCGCCCAATAAAAATAACTTTTCTATTGTGCAGCGCGGCAGTATCAATAACTTGCTGAACGCGGTGAACATGCGAAGAAAAAGAGGCAACAATTACTCGCCGCTTAGTGGAACCAATAACTCGATTTAATGCTGGCATGATTTCACGCTCTGATGGAGTAAATCCCGGAATATCGGCATTGGTGGAATCCACCATAAATAAATCGACACCTTCTTCCCCTAAACGCGCAAAGGTACGTAGATCAGTGATGCGACCGTCGAGTGGAAGTTGATCCATCTTAAAATCGCCAGTAGCAAGGACGCGTCCAGCATCGGTATTAATTACTACAGCTAACGCATCTGGAATCGAGTGGTTCACTGCAACAAATTCAAGTTCAAAAGGTCCAACATCTTCATGGCCACCTTCGCGAACTTCACGAGTCAATGGAGAGATTCGGTGTTCTTTCAATTTAGCTGTGACAAGAGCCAGAGTTAACGCCGAGCCATAGAGCGCAATATCGCCACGTTCGCGTAATAAATAAGGAATGGCGCCAATATGATCTTCATGTCCGTGGGTTAAAAACACTCCCACTACATCATCTAGTCGATCTCTAATATAAGAAAAATCAGGCAAAATTAAATCAATTCCAGGCTGAGTATCTTCTGGAAATAAAACACCACAATCAACGATTAGTAGTTTTCCTTTAGTTTCAAAGACGGTCATGTTACGACCGATTTCTCCCAGCCCACCAAGTGCAACGATGCGCAATCCCCCATTAACTAAAGCGGAGGGCGTACCGAGATCTGGGTGAGGATGATTCATTATTTAATTGCTACGCCACCAGCGCGTAGATCGTCACGCAACTGCGCGATCTGCGCATCAGTTGCATCGACTAGAGGAAGACGTGTGTGTCCGCCAGGCAGACCCATCAAAGTTAACGCAGCCTTTGTCATGATGGCACCTTGCGTACGGAAAGTACCGGTAAATACTGGAAGAAGTTCTTGATGAATTTCAAGTGCGCGTGCGGCATTGCCATCAAACCAGGCATTGAGCATCGCTTTTAATTGGCTGCCCACGGTATGACCACAGACTGAAACAAAGCCAACAGCTCCTACTGAAAGCAATGGCAAGTTCAAAATATCATCGCCTGAATACACCGGGATTCCACAACGCTTAATTACCCATGAAGTTGCCGCAACATTTCCTTTGGCATCTTTGAGCGCAACTATCTGGGGGTGATTAAAGAGTTCCACGATTGTGTCGGATTCAATTTCAACACCTGTACGTCCAGGAATGTCATACAACATCATTGGCAAATCTGTGGCATTTGCCATCGCTAAGAAGTGAGCCTTGATTCCAGCTTGTGGTGGTTTGTTGTAATAAGGAGTAACAACCAAAATGCCATCAGCACCAGCGGCTTCAGAGCGCTTAGCTTGGTTTATTGAATAATCTGTTTCATTATCGCCAGCACCTGAGAGAACTTTTACGTTGGCACCGACTACGCGCTTAACAACTTTAATAATCTCTTCTTTTTCAGAGGATTTTGTTGTTGGGGCTTCACCTGTCGTTCCATTTACAACTATTCCGTCATGCCCATTCTTAACTAAATGGTCGGCAACTTTCTCGACGCCATCCCAATCAATGGATCCATCTTTATTAAAGGGGGTGATCATCGCAGTTAACATGCGGCCAAAAGGCGCTGGCGTACTCATGCGGGTAACTCTACCCGAGTTATGGGGCGATTCGTCCAGACTTTTCAAAGGCGCCGTATGTGAGCGGCATCAATTTCGCGAATTCTGCTTCCATTTTCTCTGCAACCATCTCAATTTCACGTTGCGGATAGCTTGGAAAATGCGATCCTTCACGAGCTGTGCGAAGTGATAAGAAATTCATTAATGCGCGGGCATTCATACTCACATACATCGATGAATATGTAGCTACTGGCAAAACTGCACGAGCTACTTCTCGGGCAACACCAACCTCTAACATTTTTTGATAACTATCGTATGCAACGATGTAAGCCTGCTTCATAGCTTTGACTGTAACTTCAAACTGTTCAGCTGTTCCATCTTCAAATGTGTACGCACCGGTTTTACCGACTTGTACAAGTTTTCTCTCTTTTGAGGGAACATAGAAAACCGGCTTTAATTCACGGTAGCGACCACTTTCCTCATTGTATGAAGCGATGCGGTGGCGCATGAATTCACGGAAAACAAATATCGGCGCGGAAATAAAAAATGTCATTGATGTGTGCTCGAATGGTGAGCCATGTCGCTCGCGCGCCAAGTAATTAATTAATCCAGCAGATCGTGCTGGATCTTCACCGATTTCATCCATGGACTGTTCGCCAGCGGTTGAAACACGTGCAGCCCAAATAACATCGGCATCACTTGCGCTGGCTTTTACTAATTCGACAGTGACATCGTCACGGAAAATGATTTCTTCGGGCATGGCCTCACCCTATAAGGACAGCGCTTTGAGCCCTTGGATATCTAGGGCAGAATGTCCGCGTGTCCAAAATTGAATCCACCACATTTCGCGATTCGCTGAGCGTTTCGATCACTGTGGGGGCCTACGGAATTGCTTTTGGTGCAGCGGCGGTAGCAAATGGTTTTTCAGTTCTGCAAAGCTGTCTACTTTCACTTCTAACTTTTTCCGGTGCTTCTCAATTTGCCGTGGTTGGAGTTCTAGGTGCCGGCGGCACTGCACTCAGTGGAATCGCAACCGCATCATTGCTGGGATTTAGAAATGGTTTATATGGCGTGATCATGGCACCACGTTTAAAAGTTAAAGGATTTAAACGCGTAGTCGCGGCGCAAGTAACTATCGACGAATCAACTGCAGTTGCGCTTGGACAAGAAGTTCGCGGAGAAAAGGCAATGCGACAAGGTTTTTGGCTCACCGGTTTTGGTGTTTTTTTCTTTTGGAATCTATTTACAGTTGCTGGGGCATTAGGTGCTCAAGCTATGGGAGACATTCGCGCTTGGGGTTTGGACTCAGCAGTTCCTGCGGCATTTTTGGGTTTAGTATGGCCACGTTTACAAAGTACGCGTGATCGAATTCTTGCTGTTGGCGCGATGGTTTTTGCTTTAGCAATGACACCGATTCTTCCTGCAGGTCTTCCCATTATTGCAACGGCATTTATCGCAATCGTTGTGGGGTTGCGGGCATGAATTCATTCTGGATTGCCACAATCGGTACGAGTGTGATTGCTTTCGCACTTAAATACACCGGCCATAGCGTGCCTGAAAAGTTTTTCGCACACCCTAAAGTGCAAGCAATTAATGCTTTGATACCAATTGCATTATTGAGTGCATTAGTGGCAGTTCAAAGTTTTACCGATAAATCAAAGTTAATCATTGATCATCGACTAGCTGGTTTAGGCGCAGCATTACTAGCACTCATACTCAAAGCGCCATTTCCAGTCGTGGTAATTAGTGCAGCAATCGCCTCTGCTGCTGCCTACAAATTGCTTTAGATAATCTTTAAAGCTGCAAGCTTAGCTTTAAGATCAATATCTGATGGCTCAGTTAAATGTGTGCCATCCGAGAAAACAATTACCGGAATAGATTGAGCTCCGCCGTTAATTTCTTTCACTTTATCGGCAGCCGATAGATCGGCATCAACATCTATTAATGTGTATTCAACATTGAGTTCTTCAAATAAGCGCTTCGAACGGCGGCAATCTCCACACCAGTCGGCTCCGTACATTGTGATTTGATCTTTTGACATGGCTTATCCCTTACATGAATTTGTCGAGGCCATGAGTCAGGCCAGGATGATTTATTACATTTCGTATGCCAAGAATAACGCCTGGCATAAATCCTGCACGATCAAGTGAATCATGACGAATAGTCAGCGTCTCACCTAATCCCCCAAGAATTACTTCTTGGTGTGCTACTAGACCACGCGCACGAACTGAGTGCACTGGAATATCACCTACTAAAGAACCACGAGCGCCTTCTAAAGAAGTTGTTGTTGCATCAGGTTGAGCACCAAGACCGGCTTCTTTTCGCGCCTTACTCATTAATTCTGCGGTGCGTGATGCTGTACCGCTTGGCGCATCAACTTTGAGTGGGTGGTGTAATTCAATAATTTCTGCCGATTCAAAATAACGTGCAGCTTTTTCGGCAAACTCCATCATGAGTACTGCCCCAATTGCAAAATTAGGTGCAATCAGTACGCCTACTCCAGGGTTGGCTTTTAGCCAAGCATTTACCGTCGCTAGCTTGGAATCATCAAAGCCCGTTGTTCCCACAACTGCGTTAATTCCATTATTGATAAGAAACTCTAAATTTTTCATCACGCTATCTGGTGTGGTGAAATCAACGCAGACTTTGATGCCGGAATCTAATAATTGATCTAGTGAATCTCCAAGATCAAGGGCTGCGATAAGTGCCAAACCTTCAGCCTCTTCAACAGCCTTAACAACTTGCGCGCCCATGCGTCCTTTTGCTCCTAGGACTGCGACGTTAATCATTTCAACACCTTTTCAAATTTCGACGTTCTCTTGAATGGACCTACAAGGGCAAGCGTAGGCGTTTTCGTTAGAAAGGCGCTGGCAATTTCGCGGATGTCTTGCTCATTTACGCGGGAAATAGATTTCAAAATATCGTCAAAGCCCATAACATGGCCGTAAACGATCTCATTTTTTCCAATTCTAAACATTCGCGAACCGGAATCTTCCTGGCTTAAAACAAGTGAACCGCGAACGGCGCCTTTTGCGCGTTCAATCTCTTCATGCGACATTCCATTAGAGGCAACATCAGCTAGAACTTCTCGGATAATTTCAACAACTTCTACAGCCTTTGAAGGATTACAGCCAGCATAGAAACCGATCTGACCACTTCCTGCGTACTGCTGCGCATATGCATACACAGAGTATGCAAGTCCCCGCTTTTCGCGAATCTCTTGGAACAAACGCGATGACATTCCGCCACCTAGAGCTGAGGACAAAACCCCCATTGCGAAACGGCGATCATCGTGGCGAGCAACGCCTTCCATGCCATAAAACATGTGAGCTTGTTCAGTGGTGCGCGAAATTAAACCCACACTTTGTTGCGCTACTTTTTTGTCCGCTGTATTTGGGCGGACTGCTGGTGCGCCGAAACCTTCCAGGAAACCATTAACTGAAAGCGCTTGTTCAACCATTGCCACAACTTTTTTGTGCTTAATATTTCCAGCAACTGCTACAACTAAATCCTGCGGTAAGTAACGCTTCTTATAATAATTATTAACGGTACTGCGAGACATGCCTTTAATTGAAGCAATTGTTCCCAAAATTGGGCGACCTAGTGGAGTATCTCCGTAATATGTTTCAGCATATAAATCATGGACTAAATCACTGGGATCATCATCGCGCATAGCGATTTCTTCTAGAACGACTTTGCGTTCGGCATCGACATCAAGGGCTGAAACTACTGATGAGGTAATTAAGTCAGAGATTACATCGATTGCCATTGGCAGATCGGTATCAATGACCCGTGCATAAAAGCAGGTGTATTCCTTTGAAGTAAAGGCATTCATTTCTCCACCCACTGATTCGATGGATGAAGAGATTTCAAGGGCTGTGCGTCGTTGAGTACCTTTAAAGAGTAAATGTTCTAGAAAGTGAGAAGCCCCAGCAGTTGCCGGGGATTCATCACGCGAACCAACATTTACCCAAATACCAATTGCGGCACTGCGCACCGAAGAAACTTCTTCAGTAACGATGCGCAGACCGCTAGGTAAAACTGAACGACGAACGCTCATTTATTCGGCAGAACCAGTTGTTCCATCTTCAAGGACTGGAACCAAAGACAACTTACCCTTTGGATCAATCTCGCCAATTTCTACTTGAATCTTGTCGCCAACCTTCATGACTTCTTCCAAGTTTTCAATGCGCTTTCCACCATGCATCTTGCGAATCTGAGATACGTGGAGCAAGCCATCTTTACCTGGCATCAATGAGATGAAAGCACCAAATGCTGCAAGCTTTACAACAGTACCGAGGTAACGCTCTCCAACTTCTGGCATCTGTGGGTTAGCAATTGCATTGATTTGAGCACGTGCAGCTTCAGCTGATGGACCATCAACTGCGCCGATATAAATCGTGCCGTCATCTTCAATCGAGATATCTGCGCCAGTTTCATCTTGAATCTGATTAATAATTTTGCCCTTAGGCCCAATTACTGCACCGATCTGATCAACTGGAATCTTTACAGAAATAATGCGTGGAGCAAATGGGCTCATCTCATCTGGGCCATCAATCGCTTCATTCATCACATCAAGAATTGCAAGACGTGCTTCCTTTGCCTGGTGCAGTGCACCGGCTAATACTGATGCGGGAATTCCATCGAGCTTTGTATCTAACTGCAAAGCTGTAACAAAATCCTTCGTTCCAGCGACTTTGAAGTCCATGTCGCCAAATGCATCTTCTGCACCAAGGATGTCGGTCAATGCAACATATTCGACCTTGCCATCGACAGTGTCAGAGATAAGTCCCATTGCAATACCTGCAACTGGAGCACGTAGTGGAACGCCTGCGTTATAAAGCGCCAGCGTTGATGCACATACAGAACCCATTGATGTTGATCCATTTGAACCAAGGGCTTCAGAAACCTGACGAATTGCGTAAGGGAATTCTTCGCGAGTTGGTAGAACTGGAATCAATGCGCGTTCAGCAAGTGCACCGTGACCGATTTCGCGGCGCTTTGGTGTACCAACTCGACCTGTTTCACCAGTTGAATATGGTGGGAAGTTGTAGTTGTGCATATAACGCTTGTGATTTTCTGGATTCAACGTATCAAGCTGTTGTTCCATCTTGAGCATATTAAGTGTTGTGATTCCAAGAATCTGGGTCTCTCCACGCTCAAAGATTGCTGAACCGTGAACGCGTGGAATTACTTCAACTTCTGCAGAGAGTGCGCGAATGTCGCGCAACCCACGTCCATCGATACGTATCTTGTCACGCAATACACGTTGGCGAACTAACTTCTTTGTAAGTGAACGGAACGCTGCAGGAACTTCCTTTTCGCGGCCTTCAAAGGCTGCTCCAACGTTTTCCTTAGTAGATGCAGAAATCTCATCAATTTTTGTTTCGCGCTCTTGCTTACCAGAAATTGTTAACGCTTTTGCAAGATCTGTTCCAGCTGCCTTTTCAACCGCAGCGAAAACATCATCTTGGTAATCAAGAAAGACTGGGAATTCAGCGGTTGGCTTGGCTGCGACCTTTGCAAGCTTTGACTGTGCGTCGCAGAGAATCTTGATAAATGGCTTTGAAGCATCGAGGCCTTGTGCAACAACTTCTTCATTAGGAGTTGGTGCTCCGCCCTTGATGAGCTCAATTGTCTGTGTTGTAGCTTCTGCTTCAACCATCATGATTGCAACATCGCCATCATCGCTAATGCGACCAGCAACAACCATGTCAAAGACAGCATTTGCTACCTGTGAATGATTAGGGAATGCAACCCACTGTCCTTCAATCAAAGCAACGCGAACGCCACCGATTGGACCAGAGAATGGAAGACCTGCAAGCTGCGTTGACATTGATGCAGCATTGATTGCGATCACGTCGTACATGTGGTCTGGATCAAGTGCCATGACAGTTACAACGATTTGAACTTCATTACGAAGTCCCTTAACAAATGATGGACGCAATGGGCGGTCGATCAAACGACAGGTTAAAATTGCATCTTCTGATGGACGACCTTCGCGACGGAAGAATGATCCTGGGATACGACCAACTGCATACATCTTCTCTTCAACATCAACTGTTAAAGGAAAGAAATCAAATTGATCTTTAGGAGTCTTTGATGCAGTTGTTGCTGAGAAGATCATTGTTTGATCATCTAAGTAAACTGCTGCTGCTCCTGCTGCTTGGCGCGCTAGGCGACCGGTTTCAAAACGAATCTCTCGTTTCCCAAATTTTCCGTTATCAATAACTGCAACGGCTGACTGAACCTCTTGACCCTCCATGGGTCCTCCTTTATTCCTATGGACGCAACTCATTAAAAGCTGCATCATGTTTACTACCCACAGGAGGAAAATGAATCTTCGATCGAAGTTCACGCACCATATGTAACGGTACGGAAACCACTACCGAGGACCATCGGCCATGAAGTGGTGTAGGTATTACTTAATTAGCGGCGAATACCGAGCTTCTCGATAATCACGCGGTAACGGTTGATATCTGTCTTAGCAAGATATTGAAGAATTCGACGACGACGACCTACTAACAACAACAGACCACGACGGTTGTGGTGATCATGTGGGTTGGTTTTCAAGTGAAATGTAATCTCATCAATACGCTTAGATAGCAAAGCGACCTGAGCTTCAGGACTTCCCGTGTCAGTAGGAGTAGAACCGAATTCTGCGACGATTTGCTTAGTTACTTCTGGTGTTAATGCCATTCTTTAGTACTCCTTATTTATCTGATCACGAGGGCTTTCGGTTTGAATCACGAAAGCTCGCTTTCTCGTTGGACTGGGCAAGATTACCAGCGGGGTTGAATTAGGCGAAATCGAGCGCTTAGAGCTCGGTTAATTCACGGGCTTTGGCGCAATCTTTAGCCATTTGCTCGAGTAATGGGTCGAGACCATCAAATTTCAATGTATCGCGAAGTCTCCAACCAAATTCAATAGTTGCTTTTTGTGTATACAGATCAAGACCAACTTGATCTAAAGCATATGCCTCAACTTGGCGGCCACGGATTCCATCAAAAGTTGGATTAGTTCCAATTGAAATCGCTGCAGGCCATCTATTAATACCGACGGTGAGCCAACCGGCATACACGCCATCGGCTGGAATTGTTTGATGTTCAAGATCGCCAAGATTTGCGGTTGGATAACCTATTTCACGTCCACGTTTTTCGCCATGAACAACAATTCCATCGAGGCGATGTGGGCGCGTTAATAAGCTGCGAGCTTGTTCAACATCTCCGGCAACAATTAATTTTCTAATTCGAGTTGATGAAACAACTTCACCTTCGGCCGGCTCCAAATCAAGAACGATGGTCTTGAATTCAGTGTGGGCTTTTAGAGAGTCAATATTTCCAGCGGCTTTAAAACCATATGTAAAATTCTGACCAACCACTACCGTGGTTGCTTCCAACTGTTCAACTAGAACTCGTTTTACGAAATCCTCTGGCGACATTGCCGCAAATTCCGGGGTAAATTTCATAACTGCTACTTGGTCAGCGTTATGAATCTTTAGTAATTCAATTCGATCACTTAAAATTGTCAGCAAAGTTGGCGCACGATCTGGGGCGAAAACACTTGTAGGGTGTGGGTCAAAAGTAAGCGCAATAATCTTTTCTTCACCTGCTAATTTCTTGGCACGGTTGAGTACTTCCTGATGGCCTTTATGGACTCCATCAAAGACTCCGATTACTACGACGCTCATATATGTATTGTCTCAGAACTACTTCGCAGCAGCGAACACTGCAGTTGGCTTAGCAAAACCATCTTTATTGGAAAGCAGCGCGATCAATTCATTGCCAGATATTGCAGCGTAGATGCCATCGTAAGGATTGGCCGAAAGGGGGCGACCATAGGAGAGTTCGTTTGTTTCATCAAGTGCCAGCTCGCGAACTTTAAAAATTGTCTTCGAAACATCAACAAGTGGCAAAGTCGAAAAATCGCCTGCTTTTAATCCTGATAATGAAATCGCCCGGTCTAGCGCAAATCCAGCAACTCGTGTTCGGCGCAATGAATTTAAATGTCCGCCTACTCCAAGGGCTGCCCCACAATCGCGTGCAATTGCCCGAATATAAGTGCCCGACGAACAAGTGACGTCGATATCAATTTCAATTGCATCTGCGATCCTTCTAATAGCCAGAATATCTAACTGTGAAATAACCACTTGGCGTGCAGCAAGTTCTACGGTTTCTCCGGCACGTACGCGCTCATAAGCACGTTCGCCATCTACTTTTACCGCAGATACTGAACTTGGCCGTTGCATAATTGTGCCGCGCATTGCCGCTAATTCACTTTCAATCTGGCTATCAGTTACACCAGAGACATCACTTCTAGTTAAAACCTGACCTTCAACATCATCGGTAACAGTGGCTGCACCTAACACGATGGTAGCGGTGTAGCTTTTATCGCCATCGGTGATGTACTGCAGCAAACGAGTTCCATTATTAAAACCTAAAACTAATACGCCAGTTGCCATTGGATCCAATGTGCCAGCGTGGCCAACTTTTCTAGTTCCTAGAGCACGCCGCGCAATTGCCACAACATCGTGGCTAGTCATACCTGGTTCTTTATCTACAACCAGAAATCCGTGTTCGATGATTAATCCTCTTCAATTATCCGAGGCGCCTTGTAAGGATCTTCTCCCCCGGCATACGTTGCATTTTTACGCAGGGCGGCAACTTCGGCATCTAGTTCATGAACTTTTGAAAGCAGTGAATCCAGCGCTTTAGCACTTTCTGGTAAACCATCTTCAAAAAATTCAATGCTCGGCGTGATACGCAACCCAAGTTCACGGCCTAAGGCTGAACGGATTGCACCTTTAGCACTTTCTAATGCTGCAGTTGTAGATGATCGTTGTTCAAGATCGCCGAGGACGGTATAGAACACCGATGCTTGTTGAAGATCACCCGTTACGCGCGCATCAGTAACAGTGACAAAGCCCAGACGCGGATCTTTAATCTTTGTCTCAAGTAGCTGGGCCACTATTACTTTTATGCGATCTGCAACCTTTTGGCTGCGATGTGATTGAGCCATTGCTATACCCGCTTTTTCTCGCGCATCTCAAATACCTGAATGGTGTCGCCAATTTGAAGATCCTTCATATTGCCAAGACCAATACCGCACTCGAAGCCTTCTTTGACTTCGTTTGCATCATCTTTATATCGCTTGAGCGAATCAATGGTGAGGTTGTCAACGATGATCGCTTCACCGCGCATGATGCGGGCCTTAGCATTTCGACGGATGACACCATCCTTAACGATGGAACCTGCGATATTTCCAGCCTTAGAAGATTTGAAGATTTCGCGAACTTCGGCATTACCGACAATTGCTTCTTCATAAATTGGCTTGAGAAGACCCTTCAATGAAAGCTCAATCTCATCGATAGCTTGGTAAATAACTGAGTAGAAACGAACTTCAACGCCTTCTTGATCAGCAAACACTGCAGTTTGTGGTTCTGGCTTAACGTTAAAGCCAATTACAACTGCCGTTGAAGCCGAAGCCAACGTGATATCGCTCTTAGTAATTGCACCAACACCTCGGTGAATAACGCGAAGATCAACTTCGGCGCCAACATCAAGTTGCATCAAGGCTTCTTCTAGCGCTTCTACCGAACCACTCACGTCACCCTTAAGAATCAAATTAAGAGTTGAGATCTTGGACTGTTCCATAAAGTCTTCAAGTGAAACCTTCTTGCGAGCCTTAGCAAGTTGAGCATTTCGCTCTGCGGCTTGACGCTTTTCAGCAATCTGGCGCGCAGTTCGATCTTCATCGGCTACAAGGAAAGTATCGCCAGCATTTGGAACTGATGTGAAACCTAAAACTTGGACTGGACGTGATGGACCAGCAGTTTCAACGCTGTCACCATTTTCATCTAACATCGCACGCACGCGACCAAAAGC
>Ga0136641_1000081_pt1 | contig 37948 bp, 32 predicted proteins | sample EliLak1302023Y_FD_115312 | JGI IMG/M metagenome (GOLD analysis project Ga0136641, IMG submission 115312) | Freshwater microbial communities from Elizabeth Lake, Yosemite National Park, California, USA - 13020-23Y | ecosystem: Environmental > Aquatic > Freshwater > Lake ...
AAGCATCAGCTTGAATTTGGATGTGCCTCAAGTTGCCCAAACTGAACAAGCATTTGCCCGTATGTGTGAAACAGCTCAGGTATTAGCTGATGCCATGGACGGACTGGTCACTGATGACAACGGACAAATATTGTCAGAGCAGGCTATTCAAATGATTGACCGGGACTTGCGGCAACTGTATGACGAACTTGCAGCTAGAGATTTGGCTGCAGGCTCGCTGCAAGCCCGTCGTCTTTTCAGCTGACATTGCAAGCATGCAGGAACGCGTTGCTTTAATTCGCAGTCAACTGCAGTTGGCAGGACATCACTACCATGTTCTGGATGAGCCCATCATTCCTGATGCCGAGTACGACAGACTGTATCGGGAATTGCAAACCATTGAGGCTGCGAACCCAGAACTGATTACACCGGATTCGCCTACTCAACGCGTCGGCGCCGCGCCTGTGGCTACATTTGCCTCTGTTACACACCGCGTACCGATGCTGAGCATACACACTGAAACAGATATCAGTGAACAAGGGGCTGTGCAGTTTGATCATCGGATACGTAAGCAACTGCAACTCAGCGACACAGATGCGCCTGTCGAATACGTGGCCGAATTGAAATTTGACGGTCTGGCGATCAGCTTGATTTACCGCAACCGTCTGTTGGTTCAAGCCAGTACCCGTGGCGACGGTGAAACCGGTGAAGACGTGACTCACAACATCCGTACCATCCAACAAATACCTTTGAGACTGCCTGACTCTGCACCGGCGGACTTGGAAGTGCGCGGCGAGGCGTATATGCGCCGTGATGATTTTGAAATTCTGAACGAGCGTCAACGCAAACGCATAGCAGAAGGATTAAAAAACGAAAAAACCTTTGTCAACCCGCGCAATGCTGCAGCCGGCGCTGTCCGCCAGTTGGATCCCAAAATTGCGGCACAACGGCCCCTGAGTTTTTTCGCTTATGCCTTGCACATTCATCCCGATACTCCATCCTCAATCAGCCCTTTAGATGCTACTTTGAATGGCTTGAGCACTTTTGGCACTCACTTTCAAGTACTGCACTCGCTCAAAGCCTGGGGCTTTCCTGTGTCTGAGCACAGCAGGGAAGTAGAAGGCGCTGAAGGTTTGATCATTTTTCACCAACACATTGCCTCACAGCGCGACAGCTTGCCGTTTGATATTGACGGTGTGGTTTACAAGGTCAACCGCATAGAGTGGCAATACCGTCTCGGCATGGTCAGCCGCGAACCGCGCTGGGCGGTGGCGCACAAATACCCTGCGCAAGAAGAATTGACCACTGTTCAGGCCATTGAGGTTCAAGTCGGGCGCACTGGCAAACTCACCCCTGTTGCCAAACTGGCACCCGTGTTTGTGGGTGGTGTGACCGTCACCAACGCTACTTTGCACAACGAGGACGAAGCCCGCCGCAAGGATGTGCGTGTTGGAGACACAGTCATCGTCAGACGCGCAGGCGATGTCATTCCCGAGGTTGTCTCCGTGCTACCTGACAAACGCTTGCAAGATGCGCAACTGTTCACCATGCCCACGCATTGCCCCGTGTGCCACAGTCTGGCTGTGCGTGAAGAGGGCGAAGCAGATTACCGCTGTACTGGCGGCCTATTTTGTAGCGCTCAACGCAAACAGGCCATCTTGCATTTCGCGCACCGACGCGCAGTCGAAATTGATGACTTGGGCGAAAAACTGGTGGATCAATTGGTCGATGCCGGCCTGGTGAACACCTTGCCCGATTTGTACAGATTGGGTTTTAACCATCTTGCTGCTCTTGATCGCATGGCAGAAAAATCGGCCAACAATTTATTGGCGAGTTTGGAGAAATCTAAGCAAACGACATTGTCAAGATTTATTTTCGGGCTAGGTATTCGACATGTGGGTGAAGCCACCGCCAAAGATTTAGCAAGGCATTTTGGCAGCATGGACGCTGTCATGGATGCCAGCACCGAACAATTGCTGACGGTCAATGATGTGGGGCCGGTGGTGGCACACAGCCTGAAAACTTTTTTTGACCAACCCCATAACCGAGAAGTGGTTGAACAACTCCGAGCCTGTGGGGTTCACTGGGAAGAGACCTCGCCCGGTGCCAGATTGGATTTGGTCTTGGCTGGTCACACTTATGTGATTACCGGCACCTTGCCTACGCTGTCAAGAGATGAAGCGCAGGCCATGTTGGAGAGTGCAGGAGCCAAAGTGGCAGGTAGTGTGAGTAAAAAAACAACCGCCGTGATTGCCGGAGAAGCCGCAGGCAGCAAACTTGAAAAAGCAGTGTCACTCGGTATCCCCGTTCTGGATGAAGCCGCCTTGCTGAGGTTGGTCAAACTGCCATGAGTTTTCAAATTGGCATCGATGTTGGGGGGACCAAAATTGAAATTGCTGTTTTAGACGAGCAAGGCGACATCATTTTTCGCCAGCGTTGCCCAACGCCCTTGATCGGTTATCAATCCATATTAAATGCCATCGCTGCTTTAATTGATCAAGCCTGTTCGCAGGTACCCATGTCCAAGCCTCAAGTCATAGGTGTTGGAATACCTGGCTGCTTGGATGCAAGCACTGGCCTGGTCAGGGGTTCAAATACCTTGGTCATGAACCATCAGCCATTGAAGATCGATTTGCAAAACTTACTAGGGTGCGAAGTGCGATTGCAAAACGATGCGAATTGCCTTGCGCTGAGCGAGGCCATCGACGGTGCTGCCGCCCACGGACAAATCGTTTTCGCTGCGATTTTAGGAACCGGTTGTGGCGGCGGCGTAGTGGTTAACCGTCAATTGTTGACAGGCAGACACGCTATCGCCGGCGAATGGGGTCACAACCCTTTGCCTTGGCCTACACCTGCTGAATCACAAACCACACCTTGTTGGTGCGGCCAAACCGGATGCCTAGAAACCTGGCTCAGCGGTACCGCGTTTTCACACGACCACGCAAGACATACAGGCCAAAATTGGACTGCGAAAGACATCATTCAAGCCATGCGTGATGGTAATGCGCCGGCGAAGAACAGCTTAGAGAGATATATTACCCGCTTGGGTCGTGCCTTGGCGCAAGTGATCAATTTGCTAGATCCGGATGTGATAGTGCTGGGCGGCGGCATGAGCAATATTGAAGAACTGTATCCGTTGGTCGGCAATGTCATTACGCAATACAGTTTCGGAGTGAAAGCCACTACGCCAGTGCTTGCAGCTATGCATGGTGACTCCTCTGGGGTCAGAGGTGCGGCTTGGTTGTGCAAGCAAACTTGATCAATTGCCTAAACCAATGACAGATAGCAACTGTGTTTCCAAATCGATTTGGGTTTTATTGTGTTGCAATGCCGGGCCGTCAATCAGAAAAGTATCTTCCACACGTTCACCTAAAGTGCTGACCTTGGCCAACAACACATTGATGTGGTGTTGCGCCAAAACCTGAGCCACCCCGTAAAGCAAACCGGCATGGTCTGTGGCGGAAATACTCAGTAACCAACGTTGCGCCTTTTCATCGGGTTGCAAACGCACGCGCGGAGCCACAGGGAAACTTTTCACCCGTCTGGATAACCTGCCCACTTGACGAGGTTTGTGCAACGGACCACCCGATTCGATGGCTTGTTTCAATCCATTTTCCACCATGGGCGTGAGTTCGCGGTAATGCACATTCAACATGGGAGTCACCACTTGAAAGGTGTCTAGCGCGTAGCCGTTTTTTGCTGTGTGCACCTTGGCATCCAGAATACTGAATTCGGCTTGGTCAAAATAACCGCAAATTCGCGCAAATAAATCGGTTTGATCAGGTGTGTATACCATCACCTGCAAGCCTTCTCCCAAAGGGGATAAACGCGCTTTCACAGTGACACCTGCAGCCACATGTTGCGCCTTGGCTATCGCCAATGGACGAGATAACTGCCGAGTATGCCAAGCAATATCAGCAGCTTCATGCCGCATGAAATACCCTACGTCCAAGGTTTCCCACAAGTCCTTGTGCGATTCAAAGGGCATAGCGTATAAATTCAAGGTTTCTAAGGCCTCCCGTTTTCGCATTTCCACCAAAGCATGCGGATCATGCGCTTGACCGCCAAGCACTGCCGCGCTGGCTTTGTATAAATCCTCCAGCAACTTTCCTTTCCAAGCATTCCAGACCTTAGGACTGGTGCCTCGAATATCAGCCACAGTCAGCAAGTACAAGGCGCGTAAATAGCGCTCATTGCCTACGCTGCGTGCAAATGCGTTGATGACATCTGGATCACTGAGGTCTTGTTTTTGTGCGACGTGGCTCATGGTCAAGTGATGTTTGACCAAGAATTCAATCAATTGCTGGTCCGCTTTCGCGATGCCATGCTGGCGGCAAAAAAGCCTTACCTCGTGTGCTCCCAGATCAGAATGATCGCCGCCGCGCCCCTTGGCTATATCGTGGAATAAAGCGGCGACAAACAAAATCCAAGGTTGCTCCCAACCCGCTGCAAGCTGTGAACAAAACGGATATTCGTGCGCATGTTCAACGATGAAAAACCGCCGAACATTGCGAAGCACCATCAGAATGTGTTGGTCGACCGTGTACACATGAAATAAGTCATGCTGCATTTGACCGACGATTCTTCTGAACACCCACAAGTAACGGCCTAGCACCGAGGTTTGGTTCATCAAGCGCATGGAATGCGTGATACCTTGGGGTGTTTGCAAAATCCGCATGAACATGGCACGGTTGGCCGGATCACGCCGAAATGCGGCGTTCATCAATCCTCTGGCGTTGTAAAGCGCGCGCAGCGTACGCGCAGACAATCCTTTGATACCAATGGTTTCCTGATAGATCAAAAATGTTTCAAGAATAGCGTGCGGTTGTCGTTGGTACAAATCATCATCCACCACTTCCAGCATGCCCGCTTTGTCCAAAAATCTTTCATTTAAAGACCTGGGAGGATGTGTTTGTGCCTGTTGAAACAACCATTCCTCGATGTTCAGATGAATGATCAGGTTCAATTGTGTGACGGCCTTGGCCGCCCAGTAATAACGTTTCATCAGCGCTTCGCTGGCGGCACGGGCGTGTCGCGCATCTTGAGACACTTCACTCAATCCGAGCTCAACAGCCAGCGTGGTTTGCAAATCAAAAACCAAACGATCTTCTCTGCGCTTGGCGGACCAGTGCAAACGCCATCTGATCAGTGAAAGAAGATTTTCGTTACGCTGCAGTTGCTGCATCTCCAATGGCGTCACCATGCCGCACGTGTTTAAGTCTTTCCAAGTCGAACCCAAACCGCTGGCCTTGGTCAGCCACAACAGCATTTGCAAATCGCGTAACCCCCCTGGGGACTCTTTGCAATTCGGTTCTAAAGAATAGGGCGAGTTATCAAATTTGCTGTGCCGCTGATGCATTTCCAGCGTTTTACCGGTGAAAAAGGCTTTGGGATCAAGACTTTTTTTCAAGGATTCCGCAAAAGCCTGCAACAAATCCGGATTCCCAGTCAGGGAACGCGATTCAAGCATGGCTGTTTGTACAGTGATATCCGCAACTGCTTCCGACACACATTCACTGAGATGCCGAACACTGGAACCAATCTCCAGCCCAGCATCCCAACAACTGCCAATGAAAGATTCAATCCGCGATGCGATCGTTTCGTCTTTTTCAATAGAAAGCGTGTCTGGCAATAACACCAACACATCTACATCGGAATAAGGGAATAAGGCCTTACGGCCATACCCGCCGACGGCCAATAAAGCACAACTTGTTGGCATGTCTGCCTGAAGCCATAATTCTTTTAAGGTGTCATCGCATAAATCGCTGAGCAATCTCAAATGCCGTTGTACCAGTGCTGCTCGTGACAAACTTTGCTCTGCAGCACACTGGGTCAGCAATTCATTTTTACGTTGTCTGAAATCAGAGGCTAAAGCGTTCACCAGTCAGCACGCCGTAGCTGTCACAAACGAGGGAAGGGGAGGGCTGCCTTGTGACAGCGTTAGCACTTCATAGCCAGTATGGGTTACCAGAACTGTATGTTCCCACTGAGCCGACAGGGAATGGTCGCGGGTGATGATGGTCCAGCCGTCATTCATTTCTTTGATATCGCGTTTACCAGCATTCACCATGGGCTCAATCGTGAACACCATGCCTTGTTTAAGTTCTTCAAGGGTGCCTGGTTTACCGTAATGCAAGACTTGGGGCTCTTCGTGGAACACCTTGCCGATGCCGTGGCCACAAAACTCCCTGACGATGGAGAATCCATGGCCTTCAGCAAACACCTGGATAGCGTGACCGATATCACCCAAACGCGCACCTGGCTTGACTTTGACAATACCGTGCCACATGGCCTCGTAGGTCAACTGACACAAGCGTTTGGCTGCAATTGAGCCTTCGCCGACGATGAACATGCGACTGGTGTCACCGTGCCAACCCCCTTTGATGACGGTGATGTCAATATTGACAATGTCACCCTTTTTCAACACCTTGTCACTTGGAATGCCATGGCAGACTTGGTGATTGATGGATGTACAAATAGACTTGGGATAGGGGTTGTTGCCGCTGGGGTTGTAATTCAGTGGCGCGGGGATGGCTTGTTGAACTTGGGTGATGTAGTCAAAAGCCAATTTATCTAAATGGTTGGTGGTAATGCCAGGCTGCACATGCGGCGTGAGGTAATCCAACACCTCCGACGCAAGTTGACCTGCGATACGCATACCGGCAATGCCTTGTTCGTCTTTGTAAGTGATAGTCATGGACGTATTATCTCAGGGTAAGTGTCAGCCCATGGCGGCAACTGGCAAGCATGGGCTTGTCGTTAAAATTCACTCTCCATTGTTGAAAAACCTCTGCAATCACGCCTCCTATCAAAGAAGACTGCCAAGTGACCCTACATATCAGTACCTTTCAGGGCTCAAAGGCCTTCAGTACTTTAAAAACACTTCGTTTGCTGAGTTCTCTGCACAAGATCAGTCCTTCCATTCACTCGGTCATTGCCAGTCACGTCTATCTGGTAGCAACTGAACACACACTGAGCTCGCAAGATATCCAGCGATTAGCCCAACTGTTGGATGCCGAACTTCTTCTACCAAAAAAGTCAGAAAAATCATCGTTGTCCAAAGTGATTTCGCCAAGATTGGGAACCATTTCTCCGTGGGCATCCAAGGCCACCGACATAGCCCGCAATTGTGGGTTGGTGATACATAGGCTCGAACGATTGACGCGCTATGACATGGATTTGCAAGCAAATACTGTGTTGTCTGACAAAGCGCTTTCTGGAATTGAAGCCTTGTTGCATGACCGGATGACGGAGTCTGTGTGGCCAGACCTTCAAGCAGCACTTCAATTGCTCACGCCCTTGCCAGCCACTGAGATGCAAACGGTTGATATTTTGAAACACGGACTTTCAGCCCTGGTTCAGGCCAATATCGACAACGGTTTGGCACTGGCCGACGATGAAATGGATTACTTGCTTGACTCGTTCATAAAACTCAATCGCAACCCGACCGATGCTGAGTTGATGATGTTTGCTCAGGCCAACAGCGAACATTGCCGCCACAAAATTTTCAATGCCGACTTCATCATTGACGGACAGGCGCAAAGCCACAGTCTGTTTGGGATGATCCGGCATACCCACAAAACGCATCCGCAACATACCGTTGTCGCTTACTCGGACAATGCTGCCATCATGCAAGGGCATCAGGTGGAACGCTTTTCCACAGCACTTACCGGATACATGCCGCGCTATGACAAAAGTAACGGCGTGCAACATATTCTGATGAAAGTGGAGACGCATAACCATCCGACAGCGATTTCACCTTACCCAGGCGCTGCCACTGGTGCGGGTGGCGAAATTCGAGACGAAGGCGCTACTGGTCGGGGTGCCAAACCCAAAGCAGGTCTCACAGGATTTAGCGTCTCTAAGTTGTGGGACAGCACGATAGGACAAGCGTCTCACATGGCTTCCGCTTTGCAAATCATGACCGAGGGACCACTAGGTGCGGCCGCGTTCAACAACGAATTTGGCAGACCAAGTTTGCTTGGTTATTTCCGAGAATATGAGCAAAAAATCAACGGCGTGCAGCGTGGCTATCACAAACCCATCATGCTCGCAGGCGGATTGGGTGTGGTTCGTGAAGAATTGACCCACAAATTGTTATTTCCAGCGGGCACATTGCTGATTCAACTGGGCGGTCCTGGTATGCGCATAGGCATGGGTGGTGGCGCGGCAAGCTCTTTGTCCAGCGGCAGCAACACAGTGGCTTTGGATTTTGACTCCGTGCAGCGTGGTAACCCAGAAATTCAACGGCGTGCACAAGAAGTCATCAACCATTGCAACGCACTTGGTAAGCAAACACCTTTATTGGCAATTCATGATGTGGGCGCGGGCGGTTTGTCGAATGCATTCCCTGAATTGGTCAATGATGCCGGACGAGGTGCGCGTTTTGACTTACGCCAAGTGCCGCTGGAAGAAAGTGGCCTTTCTCCCAAAGAGATTTGGAGCAATGAGAGCCAAGAACGCTACGTGCTGGCAATCTCCCCTGACTCGCTGCCACAGTTTCAGTTTTTATGTGAGCGTGAGCGCTGTCCATTCGCGGTGGTAGGCGTGACCACCCAAGACAGGCATTTAACTGTCAAGCAAACTGACGCATCCCATGCGGTGGACATGCCCCTCGATGTGCTGTTGGGCAAACCGCCCAAAATGATGCGCGATGTCAAGCGTCAGTCAAATCCCATAGACAACTTCAACGCTTCGTCTATCGATTTGCAAGACGCAGTACTCAAGGTGTTGTCTCATCCCACTGTGGCGAGTAAACGTTTTTTGATCACGATTGGTGACCGCACCGTCGGTGGACTCAGTCACCGTGACCAAATGGTAGGTCCTTGGCAGGTTCCTGTGGCCGATTGCGCCATCACGCTGGCCGACTTCAAAGGCGTCGCCGGTGAGGCCATGGCGCTGGGCGAACGCACGCCTTTGGCTGCCATCAACGCGCCTGCTTCCGGACGCATGGCAGTGGCTGAGGCCATCACCAATTTACTGGCTGCGCCCATCAACCTGGATCGCGTGAAGTTATCCGCCAACTGGATGGCCGCCTGCGGCGAACCTGGTGAAGACGCAGCATTATTTGACACCGTCAAAGCGGTTGGTCTTGAGTTATGCCCCGCCCTCGGCATTTCAATTCCTGTGGGTAAAGACAGTTTGTCTATGCGTACCCGTTGGCAAAAAGATGAAATCACACAGCAAGTGACGTCACCCGTGAGCTTGATCGTTACCGCCTTTGCCACGTTGGATGATGTGCGTGGCAATTTCACGCCGCAATTGAACGCCAGTGAGATCGACACCAGCTTGATTTTGATCGACCTCGGACGCGGCAAGCAGCGTATGGGCGGCAGTATGTTGGCGCAGGTACTGGATCAATCTGGCGGCGCTGTTCCTGATTTAGACGATGCCAATGATTTGAAACAACTGGTCAGCGCGGTGAACGATTTACGCGCTCAGGGCATGGTGCTCGCCTACCACGACCGCAGCGACGGCGGCTTATTCGCTTGTGTGACTGAAATGGCATTGGCTGGCCATGTCGGGGTGGCGATGAACATCGATTTACTCGTCACCGAAGGCGATGGCATCACAGACAGTAAGGCTGACCATGGCGACAGCAAAAACTGGTCTCAGCAAATCAGCGCCCGACGAGATGAATTGACAATGAAAGCCTTGTTCAATGAAGAACTTGGTGTGGTCATTCAAGTGCGTACCGAGGTACGCGACCAAGTGATGCAATTGCTGCGACAGTATGGTTTGTCTGCTTGTAGTCACGTGATTGGCAAAACCCGTCCAGCCACATCCGGCATCAGCAAAGGTGTAGGAGAAATCAGTGTTTGGCGCGATGCCAAAGCAATTTTCAGTGCAAGCTTGTTTGATTTGCATCAGGTGTGGGATAGTGTCAGTTGGAAGATATGCCGCGAACGAGACAATCCGCAAACCGCTGACGCCGAACACGCAGCAGCGGGATTGGCCGACGATCCCGGCTTGCATGTGCATTTAACGCCAGGAGCGCTAGACAACGTTGCAGCGCCTTATATTCATCAGCAAAAACCGCGTATAGCCGTATTGCGTGAGCAAGGTGTCAATTCGCATGTGGAAATGGCATACGCATTCACAGAAGCAGGGTTTGAAGCTTATGACGTTCACATGACCGATTTACAGCAAGGTCGTGCGAATTTAAAAGACTTTCAAGGACTGGTGGCTTGTGGCGGATTCAGTTATGGAGACACTTTAGGCGCTGGCAAAGGTTGGGCACGTAGCATCACTTTCAATCACGCGTTGTCCGATCAATTCCAAGATTTTTTTCAACGCCCCAATACCTTCGCGCTGGGGGTTTGTAACGGTTGCCAGATGTTTGCCGAATTGGCAGTATTGATCCCTGGCACACAAGATTGGCCGCGCTTTACCGCTAACAAAAGCGAGAGATTTGAAGCTCGCTTGTCGCAAGTGGAAGTGCTGGACTCACCCAGCCTGTTTTTCCAAGGCATGGCGGGCAGCAGATTGCCGATTGCGGTAGCACACGGTGAAGGTTATGCTGATTTCTCTGAAAGAGGCAACCCTGACAAGGTATTGACCGCCATGCGTTTCACCGATCATCACGGGCAAGCCACACAAGCCTATCCTTTCAATCCCAACGGCAGTCCAGGCGGCTTGACAGCAGTCACCACAGCCGATGGTCGTTTCACTGCCATGATGCCGCACCCAGAGCGTGTGTTCAGGCAATTACAAATGAGCTGGACCACCCACAGTAATTTTCAAAAATCTACCGATTACAGTCCATGGATGCGCATATGGCGCAATGCCCGCCATTGGGTAGACTGAGGATCAAGCTTCAAGTTTTTTTCCAACACAAGGAAGTACCCCATGAACATGAATATCAATATCTCCAGGGATAGGGAACTGGTGGATTTGCTCTACAGCAGTTATGTGCAATTGAATGAACTTCACGCTGACTTAGCCAGTATGGATCAACCACATACTGAGAATGCTGTTACCCACGTTGACCATTCTCATGACCACCTGGCAGATAAAACGCACCTGTCCAAAGAGCAAATACAACATGCCAAAAGTTTAGAGCACGCGATAAAAACAAACGTTGCATTGCAAAAACAATGTGTACAAATTATCAAACTTTTGATTCAAAACCATACCGACTCCATCAGTATCCTCAATGAGTTTGAAAAAATTCGAACCAGTTGCATCATGCAAACCACGCCATTTGCGCTGGCGCATGTAATACCCATGGCGGGGCAGGAACACAAACCGCACAAATAAAAAAAGCCCCCAATGCTTATGTATGGGGGCTCTTCATCATAAAAAATAACCTATTCGATTTTGGCTTTGTCTCTCAGAGACTGTTGAAATTCAGCCAATTTATTGGTTTGCAGTTGCTGCAGAATTTGCGGCTTGACCTCGTCTAACTTTGGCAGTTGCGAGTCACGCACGTCATCCAAGCGAATGATGTGAAAACCAAATTGGGTTTTCACTGGGGCATCTGTGGTTTGACCTTTTTTCAAAGTCACCATGGCCTCTGAAAATTCTTTGACGAAACTCGCTGGGTTGGCCCAATCCAAGTCTCCACCCTTGGCACCTGAGCCAGGGTCTTTGGATTGTTTTTTGGCAATCTCATCAAACTTACCGCCTTTTTTCAGGCTGGCGATGATGGCTTTGGCCTGTTCTTCCTTTTCCACCAGAATATGTCTGGCTTTGTATTCTTTACCACTGCCACTCATGGTGGCGAATTTGTCATATTCAGCTTTGATATCAGCATCGGTGACCGGGTTGTTTTTTTGAAAATCAGCAAACAATTCACGGATTAACAAGCTTTGACGCGCCAGTTCCATTTGTGTTTTGAACTCCTCGGAAGCATCCATACCTTTGCTTTGTGCTTCCTGCATAAAAATTTCACGAACAATCACTTCCTCGCGAAGTTGCTGCTCAACGTCAGGGGTCACTGAACGGCCCGTACGTTCGAGTTGCGCGGCCAGCGCGTTCAATCTGCTTTTAGGCACTGCTTTGCCATTCACGATGGCAATGTTTTGTGCATTAACTGCTGAAACAGCCATGAGGGACGCCAAAACGGCTGATTTAAAAAAGGGGAATTTCATGGAGAAGCTTTCTAAGAGATAAATCAGGTCTGAATCTAAGGAATGTAATTTGCCGCAAATTCAATTAGGTGCATCAACAATTTCGATGGCCAGCGCATGCAAGCCCTGGTCAGTAAATTGTTGCAACGCATCATACACAAGTCGGTGCCGCGCGACACGACTGATGTCTTTGAACCCATGTGAACCGATACGCACGCGAAAATGAGTGCCTTGTCCAGATCCATCGGAACCCGCATGACCGGCATGGGCCGCGCTTTCATCCAACACCTCCAGAAAAAAGGGGGCCAATGCGTTTGTCAGTGTGGTTTGTATTTGGATTGAACTGATATTCATGGCTCTTGCGTCGCTTGGTCAGTCTCGGTCTGGATATAGCGGTTCAGGTAAACACCTTGCGCGAGCACAAATACAAACATCAATCCCATGCTGCCGAACAATTTGTAATTGACCCAGGTGTCTGTGTCAAAGTTGAAAGCAACCCACAGGTTGATGCCACCCATGATGGCAAAAAAAGCAGCCCAACTCCACAGCAAACGAAGCCAAATGGGGTCAGGCAAACTCAATTGCGCAGACATCATGGAATGCAGGAAATTCTTCTTGAACCAGATATGCCCGATCAATAAGGCAGAGCCCATCAACCAATACAAAATGCTGGGCTTCCACTTGATGAACGTATCGTCATGGAACACCAAGGTGGCACCGCCAAACAAAGTGATGATGGCCAAACTCACCCATTGCATGGGTTCGACTTTGCGGTGTTTCAAATACACCCAGCCGATTTGAACCAATGTCGCCAACATCGCAACAGCGGTTGCCACATAAATGCCTGCGAATTTAAAAGCGATAAAAAACAAGGCGATAGGGAAAAAGTCTATCAATATTTTCATGACTTGCCCGTCTCTGGTTCGAATGACAAAGCGGCCGAATTCATGCAATAACGCAGGCCGGTAGGTGCGGGCCCATCGGGAAACACATGGCCTAAATGCGCTTTGCATACAGCGCAAACAGTTTCCGTACGCAACATACCGTGGGCTGTATCGGTTCGTTCTTCGATCGCATGCGGATCGCTGGCTTTGAAAAAGCTGGGCCATCCACAGCCTGCGTCAAATTTGGTGTCAGACGCAAACAGTGGGTTGTCGCAACAGATACATCGGTAAACACCTTTGTCCCAATGGGCTTCATAGCGACCGGTGAAAGGGCGTTCGGTGGCCGCATGACGCGTCACCTCGTAGGCCACGGGTTCGGCATTCTTAGCGGCTAAATGGGCGCGCCATTCAGCGCTGTTGTCGGGAAGTTTCATGAGGAACAACTGATAGAAATGGAAGAAGCCCAATCGGGCGGGAAGGCAGCGAAATGTTCAAATTCAGGGTGTTCTTCAAACGGTGAAGACAACACTTGCATTAAATGTTCAACGCCACTGAAGTCGCCTATTTTCGCTTGTTGTATCACCTGTTCGCCCAGGTGATTGCGCAACACATATTTGGGATTGGTTTTCAGCATCAAGCTACCGGTTTTCTTCATATCCAAACCCTTGAGCCGGTGCAGATAGCCGGGTAACCAATCGTTCCAATTCGACGCATCGATGAACATATCTTTGACAGCTACAAATGAATGTGGCATGTCGTTGGGGTCAGCATTGGCTACCGCATGACTGAGTCGTCGCCAAAAAATAGTGAAATCGGTTTTTTCAACAGCCAATACCTTTAAAAGTATTTCTATCAACAAGTGGTCATCTGGCTCTACCTGCGGCAGACCCAGTTTGCGAGCAAAGGCGCGGTCTGCCATGGCGGGATAAATGACTTTGAAGGTTTCCAGCGCTTCCAAAGCCAAGTCTTGTTCTTCGATCAATGGCAATAATGCTTGTCCGAGGCAAAATAAATTCCAGTAAGCCACCTGGGGCTGCCGTGCGTACGCATAACGACCTTGATGATCGGAATGGTTGCAAATATGTCCCGGATCAAAACCATCCAAAAACTGAAAAGGGCCGTAGTCAATCGTCAAACCGAGCAAACTCATGTTGTCGGTGTTCATGACGCCGTGGCAAAACCCTACAGATTGCCACTGTGCCAGCAAGTGGGCGGTTAAATGGGTAATCTCTTTGAGCAAGGCGCTGTACCTGACTGGCCCCGCTTCGATAGACAACAAATGAGAAAAATGCATTGCAAGCACATGGTCAACCAGTTTTTTCAGTGCGTCTGTTTCACCATTGGCGGCAAAGTGCTGGAGATGACCAAAACGCAGAAAACTCTGTGCGACACGCGTGACCACAGCAGCTGATTCCATCTCTTCTCGCAATACGCGATCGGGCGAGCCAATCAAGGCCAATGCGCGGGTGGTTGGTATACCTAAACCATGCATGGCTTCGCTGCACACATATTCTCTGATGCTTGACCGCAGCACAGCCCGCCCGTCACCCATGCGCGAGTAGGGGGTTTGTCCTGCTCCCTTGAGTTGAAACTCCTGCAGCCCCATTAAGGTGTCCACACAGCCCAATGACAATGCCCGTCCGTCCCCCAATTGACCCGCCCATACGCCAAATTGGTGACCGCTATAAACAGTGGCAAAGGGTTGACTGCCTGGCCAAACCGCATTGCCTGCCAACACCTGCAACATGACTTCGCTGTCCCATTCCCCCTTAGGCCAACCCAAGTCCTGCGCGAGCAAGTGGTTTTTGGCGACCCAATGCACACGGGTCAAGGGCGTGGGATGAACTGGCGTGTGATAGCCAGTCCCCAAGGTGTCAAAAGGGTGGCGCCAATCCAAGAAAGTTGAGTGTTTGACTGAATCCTGCATATGACAATTGTGCACAATACGGCAAACAACATGCACGGTAGTGCTATTTACAGGAGACATCCATGCTGGGATTGATGCAACAACAGACATTGTTGATTTCGGACATGATTGAATTTGCCGAAAAACATCACAGCGACACCGAAGTGATTTCGCGCAGGGTAGAGGGCGACATTCACAGGAGCGACTGGTCAACCATTGCTTCACGCTCGCGGCAGGTGGCAAATGCATTGGATGCGTGGCATATTGGCGCTGGTGAACGCGTAGCCACTTTGGCATGGAACGGTTATCGGCATCTAGAACTGTACTTCGGTGTCAGTGGCAGTGGGCGGGTGTTGCATACCCTCAACCCGCGACTTCACCCCGAACAAATCACTTGGATCGTCAATCACGCAGAAGACGCAGTGCTTTGTTTTGACATGACGTTTTTGCCTATCGTTCAAAAAATTCACAAAGATTGCCCCACTGTCAAACACTGGGTTGTCCTGTGTGATGCGAATGCTTTGCCCGCCGATACCGGTGTGAGCGGCATGGTCAGTTATGAACACTGGATGGGCAGTCAATCGCGCACTTACACATGGCCGAGATTGGATGAAAACACGGCTTCATGCATGTGTTACACCAGTGGCACTACCGGCAACCCCAAGGCAGCACTTTATAGCCACCGTTCGACGCTGTTGCACGCCTATGCCTGCGCCTTGCCTGATGTCATGTGTTTGTCTGCGCGCGACAGTATTTTGCCGGTCGTGCCTATGTTCCACGTCAATGCATGGGGCATTCCCTACAGCGCGGCCATGGTGGGCGCCAAATTGGTTTTTCCCGGTGCTGCTTTGGATGGCAAATCTGTTTACGAATTATTAGAAACAGAAAAAGTCACCTTGGCTGCAGGTGTACCCACCGTTTGGCAAATGTTGCTGGCTCACCTGAAAGCCGATGGGTTGCGGTTCAATTACCTTCAACGCACCGTGATTGGCGGTTCTGCCTGTCCGCCCGCCATGATCCAGGCTTTCAATGATGAGTATGGGGTTGAAGTGCTGCATGCATGGGGCATGACAGAGCTCAGCCCCTTGGGAACTTTATGTACCTTGAAAAACAAACACCTTGAGTTGCCCAGCGACGAGCAAATGAAAATCCGATTGAAACAAGGCCGTGCAATTTTCGGTGTGGATTTCAAGATCGTTGATGATCAAGGCATTGAACAACCCAATGACGGCAAAGCCTATGGTGATTTATTGGTCAAAGGGCCGTGGGTCATCAGCGAATACTTTAAACAAGAAGGTGACTCACCATTGATTGATGGCTGGTTTCCAACCGGCGACGTTGCCACGGTTGACCCAGATGGATTTTTACAAATCACTGACCGCAGCAAAGATGTCATCAAATCTGGCGGGGAATGGATCAGCTCCATTGACGTAGAAAACATCGCTATGGCGCATCCGGATGTGGCGATGGCTGCTTGCATTGGCATGCCTCACCCCAAATGGGATGAAAGGCCCATCGTGGTGGTGGTGAAAAAGCCTGGCGCCCATGTTGAACGTGAAGCCTTGTTAAAGTTTTATGAAGGCAAAATAGCCAAATGGCAGATACCTGATGATGCAGTGTTCGTTGACGCCATTCCATTGGGTGCCACTGGAAAAATGCTGAAAACCAAATTGCGGGAGCAATTATCAGGATACAAATTGCCGATTTGAGTGGCTTTCCATTGCCATTTCTAGGGCTTACCCTAGAAGGGACAACCCGAAAAAAACGTTAGGCTTAATCATCTTTGCATGAGGAGAAAAGAATGCTGTTTCGTAAACTGGGTATTGCGTTGGTATTGAGTGGTTTAAGCATGATCGCTTCGGCTCAAAAAGGCGAAACCGTCAAAATCGCTTGGATCGATCCTTTGTCTGGCTTGATGGCGCCTGTGGGCTCCAATCAGCTCAAAACTTTGCAATACCTTGCAGAGGAATACAACAAAAGCAATGCAGCTGGTGTCAAATTTGAAATCATCGGTCTGGACAATAAATTGAGTCCTGCTGAGAGCCTGAATCAATTGAAATCTGCCATGGACCAGGGGGTTCGCTACATCACCCAAGGTAACGGGTCCTCCGTCGCTGGTGCGCTGGTGGATGCCATCAACAAGCACAACGAAAGAAATCCAGGTAAAGAGATCATTTTCCTCAACCACTCGGCCGTGGATCCGGATTTGACTAACAGCAAATGCAGTTATTGGCATTTCCGTTTTGACGCAGACACTTCCATGAAGATGGAAGCCATCAGCACCTTCATCAAGGACATGCCCGATGTGAAAAAGATTTACCTGCTGAATCAAAATTATTCACACGGCCAACAGGTAGCGAAATTTGCGAAAGAAACCATAGGCCGCAAACGCCCCGATATTCAATTCGTAGGGGAAGATTTGCATCCCCTGGCCCAAGTTCGTGACTTTGCCCCTTACATCGCCAAAATCAAGGCCTCAGGCGCAGACTCGGTCATCACCGGTAACTGGGGATCAGACTTAGCCTTGCTTGTGAAAGCAGCCAACGAAGGGGGTTACAACGGTAAATTCTTTACCTACTACACGGGTGTGACAGGCACACCGACGGCCTTAGGACAAAGTTCAGAAGGCCGTGTCTATCAAGTGGCCTACGCACACTACAACATGACCGGTCCTATGACCAAATACCGTGACGGTTTCAAAGCCAAGTTCAATGACGATTTGTACACGGGCTCCATGATCAGCATTTTTGATTTGCTTACTGGTGCGATGGCACAAGCCAAATCCACCGATCCCGTCAAAGTCGCTGCTGTGATGCACGGTTTCAAGTTCAAAGGCTTCAATGGCGATATGGAAATGCGCAAATTCGACCATCAACTTCAGCAAACTATTTACATCACGGTTTGGCAAAAAGCGGATAAAAAATATCCTTACAGCCCTGAAAACACTGGCATGACACTGGCACCTGTCAAGACATTCGAGCCCTATGTCTCCAGCACTCCTACCAGTTGCCAAATGAAGTTACCCTGAGGTGATGGTCGTGTTGTACCTGCCTGATTCTCAGGCAAGCCTAAAACAAGTTTCACAGATTTGAATATGGAGTTCTTTTTTATCTCCATGCTCAATGGTGTGAGCTACGGCTTGCTGCTGTTTATGTTGAGTTCTGGTTTAACCCTGATCTTCAGCATGATGGGTGTTTTAAATTTCGCCCATGCGAGTTTTTACATGCTCGGTGCCTATTTTGGCTACACCCTCAGTGGCGTCGTCGGTTTTTGGCCTGCCTTACTCATTGCGCCTGTGCTGACTGGTGCGGCAGGTGCTTTTTTTGAAAGTCAAGTGCTCAGACGTGTACACAAAATGGGACATGTATCCGAATTGCTGGTGACATTCGGCTTGTCCTATATCGTTCTCGAATTAGTGCAATTGGTGTGGGGCAGGGTTGCAGTTGAATTCATGCCGCCGTCCTTGTTGCAAGGCCCCTTGTTCACACTGATCAACCATTCTTCATCAGGTTTGTCTTTGTTTTCAGGTGCTGGTGGTGGAATTTGCCAGTCAGCGGATGCCACGGTGCGTATCGTTTGCACACCGTTTCCTGCGACCCGTGGTTTCATCATGTTGACCGCGATTGGCATGATGGTCAGCCTCTGGTGGGTGCTGACCCGAACGCGAGCCGGCATGATTATTCAAGCGGCATTGACGCATCCAGAAACCGTGGAGACGCTTGGTCACAACGTGCCCCGCATTTTCATGTTGGTATTTGCCATGGGAACTGGGTTGGCTGGATTGGCAGGTGTGATTGGCGGTTTCACTTTTATCACTGAGCCTGCCATGGCTGCTACCGTGGGCTCGGTTATTTTCGTGGTGGTGGTGGTGGGCGGTATTGGTTCACTTAGCGGTGCTTTTTTAGCGTCTTTGCTGATAGGCGTGCTTCAGACTTTTGCGGTAGCTGTGGACTATTCAATTTTGCAATTGCTGCAAGACATCGGCTTTGTAATGTCTATCGACTCACAAAACAACACCATGCTCAAGCTATCAATTTCACAAGCGGCTCCGGTATTGCCCTATCTGCTGCTCGTATTGATACTTATTTTCCGTCCACGTGGTTTGCTGGGAACACGAGATGCTTGAGTCAAACCGCTTGCCTACCTTCCATGTTGAAAAGATGACCTGGTTTAGCTTTGCTTTGGTGTTGTTGATTGCACCCTGGCTGTTCACCAGCAATTTGTCCATGACCATGATGTCGCAAATGGGCATCGCCATCATCGCTTGCTTGTCCTATAACGTGTTGCTGGGTCAAGGCGGCATGCTGAGTTTCGGGCATGCGGTCTACAGTGGCATGGGAAGTTACCTCACTATCCATGCCTTGAATGCGGTTGGCTCGCACACTCTACATTTGCCAGTTTCTTTGTTGCCGTTAATCGGGGGATTGGCGGGTATGGGGTTCGCCGTATTGCTGGGTTTTGTCACCACCAGAAAATCTGGCACCACTTTTTCTATGATCACTTTGGGCATGGCCGAACTTGTTTTTGCCATGTCACTGATGTTTTCGGAGTTTTTTGGTGGTGAAGCTGGCGTGTCGGCCAACCGCGTGGCGGGTCAAGCTTTCATGGGCATTACTTATGGTCCCCAACGACAGGTGTATTACCTGATCGCTGTCTATACGTTCATCAGTGTCGGCTTGCTTTATGCCTTGACGCAGACCCCTTTGGGGCGCATCTTGAATGCAGTGCGTGACAATCCCGAAAGAGTGGAGTTTGTGGGTTACAACACACAAATGGTGCGTTACCGGGCTTTCATCATTGCTGGTTTTTTTGCAGGTATTGCAGGCGGTCTGGGCGCACTCAATTTTGAAATTGTCACAGCAGAGGTGGTCGGGCCCGCACGCTCAGGCGCTTACCTGTTGTTCACTTTTTTAGGTGGCGCCACGTTCTTTTTCGGTCCAGTATTGGGCGGTGTGTTGATGGTGTTGGCCTTTGTGCTGTTGTCAGAATTGACCAAGGCTTGGCTGTTGTATCTTGGTCTGATTTTTTTACTGATGGTGGTTTATGCACCAGGAGGATTTGCTGCACTCATCATGATCAATCTGCGTGTTATCAAGGCCGGCGCCTTTCGCCGTTTGTATGGCGTTTATGCGGGGCTGCTCGTTGCCGGCAGTGTGATGTTTGCAGGTGCCAGTTCATTGATTGAAATGATTTACCACCTGCAGCTGAATTCATCCATAGACACGCATTTGGTTTTTGCTGGCTTGCGCTTAGACACCCACAGTACCACCGACTGGGTCGGCACGGTAGCTGTCATGGTCATAGGATTGGTATGGTTTGATTGGCAACGCAAGCGTTTCATCAACCGTTGGGAATCCGTTCAATCAGACATGGCCCAAGCCGCCCAGGCCGGGGGTGCAACATGAACCTTACCCCCTCTTTGGTATTGACCAATGTTCACAAGCAATTCGGTAAAACTGAAATCATCCGTGGCGTAGATTTAAGCGTACAACCCGGCGAACGCGTAGCCATCATCGGTCCTAACGGGGCTGGGAAATCCACGTTGTTTAATCTCATCAGCGGACGCTTTGCACCTAGCAGCGGGGAAATTCATCTGCATGGTCAACGCATAGACAAATTAAAGCCTTATGAGATCAATCGCCAAGGCTTGTCTCGCAGTTTCCAAATCACCAATATTTTTCCCAAGTTGAGTGTGTTTGAAAATTTACGCTGCTCTGTGTTGTGGAGTCTGGGTCACCGCTACAGTTTCTGGTCGTTTCTCAGTCAACTCAAAGACGCCAACGAGCTCGCAGTGGAGTGGATGCATCGTATTCAACTCGACCATAAAAGCCAAGAATTGGCGATGAATCTGACCTATGCAGAACAACGCGCACTCGAAATTGGCATCACCATGGCAGGGGGAGCCAATGTGGTGTTGTTAGATGAACCCACGGCTGGCATGAGCACCAGTGAAACCTCGCGTTTCATTCGGCTCATCAAAGAAGTCACGCAAGGCAAAACCCTGCTCACTGTGGAGCATGACATGGGCGTGGTCTTCGGACTGGCTGACAAAATTGCCGTGTTGGTCTATGGCGAAATCATTGCTTTTGACACGCCTGAAAAAGTTCGTGCCAATCCGCAAGTGCAAGAAGCCTATCTGGGCAGCATGACTGAACAAGGCGAATAACATGTTGCAAATTGACCAACTTCATGCGTATTACGGAAAAAGTCATGTATTGCAAGGGGTGAGTTTTCATATTGCCCAAGGTGAAATCGTTGCCTTGCTCGGCCGCAATGGTTCAGGACGGTCTACCACGGCCAAGGCCATCATGGGGTTGGTCGATTGTCACGGTCACATGACATTCAAGGGCCAAAGCCTGATCAACCGCAAACCCTTTGATATTGCGCACATGGGTGTTGGCTACGTGCCCGAAAACAGGGATATCTTTCCTAAACTCACAGTGCATCAAAATTTATTGCTGGGATTAAAAGGGGACAAACCCAAAGGACGCTGGAATTTTGAAGATATGTACCAGTTGTTTCCCCGATTGCGTGAACGCCAGCACACAGAAGCTGGCGTGCTGTCTGGTGGTGAACAACAGATGTTGACCTTGTGCCGTACCTTGATGGGTGACCCCGAACTCATCATCATCGATGAACCTACCGAAGGCTTGGCGCCTAAAATTGTTGAATTGGTAGGGCGTTTTTTACAAGAGCTTCGAAACCGTGGTGTTTCCGTCTTGTTAATCGAACAAAAGTTGACCATTGCCATGCAAATCTCGGACAGGGCACTGGTAATGGGTCATGGCAGCATGGTGTTTGATGGCACACCGAACATGTTGCGCGAAAACTCAGCCATTCGCAAAGAATGGCTGGAGGTTTGATTCAAAAGCCGAATCTTCGGTCTACAATGTTAAAAAAGAACGATCGTTCTTTTTTTGTTCATCCATTTTTCACAAGGAACTTCAATGAGCGCTGATTACGCTGTTCATGGCGATGTCGCCGTGATCACAATGAATAACCCGCCAGTCAACGGTTTGGGTTTAGCTACCCGACAAGCCATTGTTTCAGGCTTACAGCAAGCTGAGGCTGATGAGGCAGTCAAAGCCATCGTGGTCACTGGCGCTGGCAAGGCATTTTCAGGCGGCGCTGACATCAAAGAATTCGGCACCTCCAAGGCGTTGCAAGAACCGCATTTATTGAGTGTCATTCATGCGCTAGAAAACTCAAGCAAGCCTGTGGTGGCTGCTATACACAGCGTTGCCATGGGTGGCGGTCTCGAACTCGCCTTGGGTTGTCACTACCGTATCGCGGCCCCTGGCGCTGACATTGCCTTGCCAGAAGTCAAACTGGGTTTGATACCAGGTGCTGGCGGAACACAGCGTTTACCACGGGTCATTGGTGTGGAAGCCGCTTTGAACATGATCGTCAGTGGCGAACCTGTCAAAAGTGAAATGTTGGCCATGTTGCCCGGACAAAAGCTGTTTGACCAAATGGCCGAATCCAAGGACAGTTTGCTGCAAGAGGCCATTTCATTCGCCCAAAGCGTGGCAGGCACGTCCCCGCTTCCCTTGGTGCGCAATCTGCCTTGCAAACACCCTAACGCAGATGCCTATTTCAAGTTCACCCTGAACATGGTCAATGGCATGACCAAAGGCAAATACCCTGCGCCTCCCAAATGCATTGAAGCCGTGCAAAACGCCACCAAGATGAAGTTCGATCAAGGCATGGACGCAGAGCGTGAAATCTTCACCAATTTGATGTGGACACCTGAGTGCCGAGCCCTGCGTCATTTATTTGTGGCTCAACGCGCCGCCTCCAAAATCGATGATGTGCCAACTGACACCGCACAACGCGAGATCAAATCAATGGCAGTTATTGGCGCGGGCACCATGGGTGGCGGCATCAGCATGAATTTTTTGAACGCAGGCATTCCCGTCAAAATTCTGGAAATGAAACAAGAAGCGCTGGATAAGGGCTTGGGCGTATTGCGCGGCAACTATGAAGCTCAAGTCAAAAAAGGCAAGTTGAAAGAAGACAAATTCAAACAAAGAATGGATTTGCTGACGACCACTTTGAATTATGAAGACCTTGCTGACGCAGATTTAGTGATCGAAGCTGTGTTTGAAGAAATTGGCGTTAAAGAGCAGGTCTTCAAAAAGTTAGACGAGGTGATGAAACCCGGCGCCATCTTGGCCTCCAACACTTCCACACTGGATGTGAATGCGATCGCTCATTTCACGCAACGACCACAGGATGTGGTCGGTCTGCATTTTTTCAGTCCTGCTAACGTGATGAAACTGCTTGAAGTGGTGCGCGGCGCAGACACGGCTAAGGACGTCATGGCCACTGTCATGTCTGTGGCCAAAAAAATCAAAAAGACCGCAGTGGTCTCAGGTGTGTGTGACGGCTTCATCGGCAATCGAATGATCGAGCAATACAGTCGACAGGCGGGATTTCTGATTGAAGAGGGCTGCACCCCCCATCAAGTGGACAAAGCGGTTGAAAAATTCGGCTTTGCCATGGGCCCGTTCCGCATGGGGGATCTGGCAGGAAACGACATCGGTTGGGCCATCCGCAAAAGACGTTATGTTGAAAAGCCTAACATGAAATACAGCAAAACGGCTGACCTGCTTTGCGAAATGGGCCGCTTCGGTCAAAAAGCAGGCAAAGGTTGGTACGACTACTTGCCCGGAAAACGCGATGCAATTCCCAGCAAGGAAGTAGAGGACATGATTGCTGGGCACCGCCAGTCTTTAGGCCTCACAGCCCGCAAAATCAGCGACGATGAAATCGTGCAACGCTTGGTGTTTGCCTTGGTCAATGAAGCCGCCCATATTTTGGAAGAGGGCATTGCTGCTCGCGCCAGTGATATCGACATGGTCTACATCACAGGATACGGCTTCCCCATCTACCGTGGCGGCCCCATGATGTATGCAGATCAATTCGGTTTATTTAACATGGTGCAAACCATGCATCGCTTTGCTCAAAATCCACACGACGACGCATCTTTCTGGCAACCTGCACCGTTGCTCGCCCGTTTGGTCGCCGAAGGTAAAAATTTTAATTAAGGACATATCATGACAAACGCCGTCATCGTTTCAACTGCTCGCACGCCTCTTGCAAAAAGCTGGAGAGGCGCTTTCAATATGACCCACGGCGCTACCCTCGGTGGCCATGCTGTCAAGCACGCGATTGCACGCGCTGGCATTGATGCAGCCGAGGTGGAAGACGTCATCATGGGTTGCGCCAACCCCGAGGGCGCCACGGGTGCCAATATCGCAAGACAAATTGCATTAATGGCCGATTGCCCAATCACTGTCAGCGGCTTGACCGTCAATCGTTTTTGTTCTTCTGGTCTGCAAACCATTGCATTGGCATCCCAACGCGTGATTGCTGGTGAGGGGGATGTGTATATTGCTGGTGGGGTGGAAAGCATTTCTTGTGTACAACAGGAAATGAACCAGCACATGTTGTCAGATCCGGCATTGATGAAAAAGAAGCCCGAGATCTATTGGAATATGCTGCAAACCGCCGAACAAGTAGCCAAGCGTTACAACATTGGTCGTGACCGCATGGACGAATACGGCGCTGCCAGCCAGCAAAAAGCCTGTGCCGCACAAGCCGCTGGCAAATTCACAGATGAAATTGCTCCCATCACTGTGCAAGCAGGCGTGGTTGACAAGGTCATGGGCATGATGACCAAACAAGTCACTGTCAGTGTTGATGAAGGACTGCGCGAAGGTACAACCGCAGAAGGCATTTCAGGCATCAAACCCGCTGTTCCAGGTGGTGTGGTTTCCGCTGGTAATGCCTCTCAGTTTTCTGACGGTGCGGGTGCTTGTGTTGTGACCAGTGAAGCATATTCAGCCAAACACAATCTCAAACCGCTGGGGCGTTTCCTCGGCTTTGCAGTCGCTGGTTGCGAACCCGATGAAATGGGTATCGGTCCTGTGTATGCCATTCCCAAAGTGTTAAAGCGTTTGGGTTTAACCATTGCTGACATCGATTTGTGGGAATTGAACGAGGCCTTTGCCGTTCAAGTACTTTATTGCCGGGACAAACTTGGCATTCCCGCTGAATTACTCAACGTCAATGGCGGGGCTATTGCTGTCGGTCACCCTTATGGTGTCAGCGGTCAGCGACTGACGGGCCATGCGCTGATCGAAGGCAAGCGTCGCGGCGCCAAACGTGTCTGCGTCACCATGTGCATTGGCGGCGGCATGGGCGCTGCCGGTGTGTTTGAAGTGCTCTGAACCAGACAGTCATCCACAAGACAACCCGTCCCATGTGGCGGGTTTTTTTCTTTTAAAGTCACCTCATGTCATTGCGAACCACAGTTGATTTTTTGCTCTATGGCTGGTTAGGCGTTGAAGGCCTGAACCAACGCCAGCGATTTCGCGAGCACTCGCGTGAAACATTCGATGCTGTGCTCGACACCTGCGAGCGAATTGCGCGTGAAAAATACGCACCCTTCAACAGACTGGTAGATACACAAGAACCTGTGTTTGATGGTGAAAAAGTGATTCTGCCTGCTTGCACCAAAGAAGCTTTGCTGGCCTATGCCGCCAGCGGCATGCTCAGCGCTGCACAGGATGAAGATATCGGTGGTATGCAATTGCCCTATACCGTGGAAGCAGCTGCTAATGCATTTTTTGCCTGCGCGTCGGTCAGTATTGGTGCGAGCATGTTGACCGTTGGCAACGCCAATTTATTGATGGCGCACGGCAGCGAATTGCAAAAAAAGGTATTCGCGCTGAACGAATTTACCGGGCGTTTTGCAGGCACCATGTGTTTGTCAGAGCCGCAGGCGGGTTCATCGCTTTCTGATATCACCACGCGTGCCACACCTGACGGGGTTGATCATGCGAATGACCCCCTCGGCCAGCGCTACCGGCTCAAAGGCAACAAGATGTGGATCTCCACCGGCGACCATGAGCTGACTGAAAACATTGTGCATTTGGTATTGGCCAAAATACCTGATAGCAACGGCAAAACCATAGCTGGCACCAAAGGTATTTCCTTGTTCATCGTGCCCAAGCATTTGGTGAACGAAGACGGTCAATTGACGGGCGAGCGCAACGATGTGGCATTGGCTGGCTTGAACCACAAACTGGGCTGGCGCGGCACAGTCAACACCTTATTGAATTTCGGTGAAGGCCGCTACCCGGTGCGCGGCAATGCAGGTGCTATTGCTTATCTGGTCGGTCAACCGGGAGAAGGATTGAAGTGCATGTTCCATATGATGAACGAAGCACGTATTGGTGTTGGTTTGGCTGCCACCATGTTGGGCATGGCGGGCTACTACGATTCACTGGACTATGCCCGCACCCGTACCCAAGGCAGACCGGTTGGCCCTGCAGGTAAAGACCCCTCACAACCACCGGTTCGCTTGATTGAGCATGCAGACATCAAGCGCATGTTGTTGGCCCAAAAAGCCTATGGCGAAGGCGCCTTGTCTTTGGCTTTGTATTGCGCGCGTCTGGTTGATGAACTGCATACTGGTAACAACGATCAACAACACGAAGCACAATGGTTGCTGGAAGTACTGACACCGATCGTGAAGAGTTGGCCCAGCGAATGGTGTTTGGAGGCCAACAGCTTGGCCATTCAAATCCATGGTGGCTATGGTTACACCCGAGATTTCCAAGTCGAACAATACTGGCGCGACAACCGCTTGAACATGATCCATGAAGGCACACACGGCATTCAAGCCATGGATTTGCTGGGACGTAAAGTGTTGTTGGACAATGGTCTAGGACTGCAACTGCTAGGTCAACGTATGCTCGCTACTTGCGCACGTGCCGAGACAGCCACGCAAAAGCAACAAGCCCAAGCGTTAGAACAAGCTTGGGGTCGGTTGGTTCAAGCGACCACAGACGCCTGGCAAGGCAATGACGCAGCGCTCTCATTGGCCAATGCTGTCCCCTATATGCAGGCATTCGGTCACACGGTTTTGGCTTGGATCTGGTTGGATGTGGCCATCGCCAGTTTGGACAGTGACGACGCCAGTACAGGCAGAAGACAAGCCTGTCAGTATTTTTTCAATTATGAGTTACCTAAAACCGGCGCATGGCTGAACGTTGTTCAATCTCGCGATGCCATTTGCGCCGCCATGCCAGAAGACGCCTTTTGATCCACCACTCTTGAACGAAAGCACACCATGACACGCACAGTGAAACAACTTTTTGATTTGACAGGCAAGACCGCTTTGGTCACCGGCGGTTCGCGCGGGCTTGGGCTACAACTCGCGCAATCTTTGGGTGAGGCAGGTGCCCGCATCATGTTGAGTTCGCGCAAAGCCTCTGACTTGCAAACATCTGCTGCTGAGTTAAAAGCTGCTGGCATTGACGTGCAGTGGATTGCCGCTGACTGCGCTGACGAAAAAGATATTCATCGTTTAGCGGACGAAACACTTAAGGCATTTGGCCATGTGGATATTTTGGTGAACAACGCCGGTGCTGCTTGGGGCGCACCCGCTGAAGACCACCCGCTGGAAGCCTGGGATAAGGTGATGAACCTGAATGTGCGCGGTTATTTCATTCTGAGTCAGTACATTGGCAAGCACAGCATGATTCCACGTCACGGCGGCAGCATCATTAACATAGCGTCTATCGCCGGTTTGGGCGGCAATCCCAGTGGCATGAAAACCCTGGCTTACAACACTTCCAAAGCCGCGGTCATCAATTTCACCCGTGCGCTGGCTGGCGAGTGGGGCGAACACGGCATTCGTGTGAACGCCATTTGCCCCGGCTTTTTCCCCAGCAAGATGACGGCTGGCACGTTGAAAGCGATGGGCGAAGATGCGTTGGCGGCGCACGCACCGTTGCGTCGCCTTGGCGATGACGAAGATCTCAAAGGACTGGCATTGCTGTATGCCTCAGACGCTGGCAAACACATCACCGGTCAATGGCTGGCCGTGGACGGCGGCGTCAGTTGCATCTCAGGCGGTTAAACATTTTTCAACTTTTTTAAAAAACATACTGGAGACACACATGCCGCATAACCCACAAATCCATTTGGTCAGTCGCCCCAAGGCCGAGCCTGTGGCAGACAATTTTCAATTGCTCACATTGGAAACGCCATCACTGCAAGACAACCAAGTGTTGGTCAAACACGAATACCTTAGCCTCGACCCCTATATGCGCGGTCGCATGAACGATGTGAAAAGCTATACCTTGCCACAGCCACTCAACAGCGTGATGATTGGCGGCACCGTCGGTGAAGTGGTCGAGAGTCGCCATCCCGGGTTTGCTGCCGGAGACAAGGTAGTGGGAATGGGCGGCTGGCAAACCTACAGCGTGGTCGACGCCAACACTCCCGGCATGCTGAGAAAAATCGACACCACCCATGTACCCATCAGCCATTATTTGGGCGCAGTAGGCATGCCCGGCGTCACCGCTTGGCATGGGCTGGTGCGTATCATTGAGCCCAAAGCAGGTCAAACATTGACGGTCAGTGCAGCCAGTGGTGCGGTCGGCAGTGCCTTTGGTGCATTGGCCAAAGCGCGCGGTTGTCGCGTCATCGGCATCGCTGGCGGCAAGGATAAATGCGACTACGTTGAAAAAGAACTCGGCTTTGACGCATGTATCGATTACAAACAGTATGCAGACTATGTGTCACTGTCTAAAGCCTTGAAAGAAGTGTGCCCCGATGGCATTGACGGCCATTTCGAAAATGTCGGCGGCATGGTGCTGGACGCGGTGATGTTGCGCATGAATCAATTCAGCAGCATCGCGGTCTGCGGCATGATTTCTGGTTACAACGGCAACCCGATTCCCATGGCCAACCCTTCACTGATTCTGGTGAACCGAATGAAAGTGCAAGGCTTTATCGTCAGCGAACATCCGGCTGATTGGCCCGTTGCATTGAAAGAACTGGGTGAACTTGTGGGCAGCGGTAAATTCAAGCCGCGCGAAACTGTGGCGCATGGTCTGGCTCATGCCCCTGAGGCATTTTTTGGTTTGCTCAAGGGCAAAAATTTCGGCAAACAAGTTGTCAAGATCTGAGCAACTATGATTCTTCACCATTACCCCACTTCGCCTTTTGCAGAAAAAATCCGACTGATATTTGGCTATAAAAAAATCAGTTGGCAAGGTGTGCATATTCCCATGGTCATGCCCAAGCCGGATTTGATGCCGTTGACAGGTGGTTATCGCAAAACACCGGTTCTGCAAATCGGTGCTGATATTTACTGCGACACTGCCTTGATTTGTGATGTGCTGGAACACTTGGTCCCCACACCATCGCTTTATCACGCAGCGCCAAAAGGGCTGGTTCGCAGTTTGGCCCAATGGGCCGATACCTTGTTTTTCCCCGTGGCTATGGCTTATAACTTTCAGCCCAAAGGGGCGCAGCACGTGATGGCCACCATGCCAGAGGATGTGGTCAAAGTATTTGCAGCCGACAGGCAAGCCATGCGGGGCGGAGGTACACGTATGCCACCTGCAGATGCCACCGCCATGTACAAAAGCCATTTGCGTCGCATCTCCAGCATGTTGGAAGACCATGCATTTTTATTAGGCGATAAGCCTTGTCTTGCTGATTTCTCTGTGTATCACTCGGTGTGGTTCACTGTGGCCAAAGTACCTGTGATTGACAGCATTCTGGATGCCACGCCGTTGGTGCGTGAATGGACCCAACGCATGGCAGCATTTGGTCACGGCACTCAGCAAGGCATTGCTGCCGATGAAGCCATTGCTGTGGCTAAAGCAGCACAGCCCATCGCTTTGGCAGACGATGTCTTTCAAGATGAGCATGGATTTGAATTAGGCACCCAAGTCTCGGTAGCCGCCGACAGTTTTGGCACTGAACCAACCTTGGGAAGACTGGTGGCCGCGACCCGCACCCGATTAACCTTGGAACGCAATGACCCGCAAACCGGCACCGTGCATGTGCACTTTCCACGCATGGGCTTCATAATGAAAAAGGTGGAAGCATGATCACAGACTTCAAGGGTAAGACAGCGGTGTTAACCGGCGGTGCATCAGGCTTTGGCTTGGAATGCGCCCGTATCGGCGCATCGCTTGGCATGAACCTGGTACTGGTGGATGTGCAAAAAGACGCATTGAAAGCCGCCCATGATGAACTGCAAGCCCTGGGCGTGCAAGTCATGGCCAAGCGTGTCGATGTGTCTAACGCCGAGGAAATGCAAACGCTGGCTAACGATGTGCAACAGCGATTCGGTGCACCGCATTTTGTGTTCAACAACGCAGGTGTGGGCGCGGGTGGACTGGTCTGGGAAAGCAGTTTGCAAGACTGGGAGTGGCTGATGGGCGTCAATGTGTGGGGAGTGATACATGGCGTGCGCTTGTTCACACCGATGATGTTAGAGGCCGCCAAACAAGATCCGCATTGGCAAGGTCATATTGTCAATACCGCCAGTATGGCTGGCTTGCTGACACCGCCGAACATGGGCATCTACAACGTCACCAAACACGCCGTGGTGTCGCTCACAGAAACTCTTTACCAAGATTTAAATTTGGTAACCGATCAGGTGAGTGCCAGTGTGTTGTGCCCCTATTTTGTGCCAACGGGTATCAACCAAAGCGAAAGAAACCGTCCCGGCCACTTGGCGGCTGCCAAGCCAACACAAAGCCAACTGATTGGCCAAGCCATGAGCGACAAAGCGGTGGGCAGCGGAAAGGTCAGTGCCGCACAAGTCGCGCAAATGGTGTTTGACGCAATGCGCGTAAACCAGTTTTATATCTACAGCCACCCAAAAGCACTTGGCAACGCCCAAACCCGTTTTGATGCCATTGTTGCAGGCTCGAACCCGCCCGACCCTTTCGCAGAACGCCCTGAGATAGGTATCCAATTGAGGCAAGCGTTAAGAGGAGAGTAAATGCCTTTACTAGAACTTCAGATCGCTGAAGGACTGTTCATTGGCGTTAATACTGTGTCAGATGTGCTGACTGTGCGCCAGTCAAAAGGCTTGGCAGTGTGAAAGCTTTGCGCATTCATGCCGGCCCCACGGCACTGGCTCATATCAAAGCCAACGGTTTAAATCCGCAGGATATCAGTGTGATTCCAGGTGCTGCGGGAGGGCCTAAGGGCTTGATACTCGGTCCGATAGATCGCTATTTGTTTGACCAGTGGCTGCCGCGTAGCAAGCAGCCTATCGATCTGGTGGGTGCCTCCATCGGCGCATGGCGCTTGGCCACCGCCTGCTTGCCTGAGCCGCGTCTTGAATTGCTGGCTTTGGAAGAAGCTTATGTGCATCAGGATTACAAACTGGCGCCAGGTAAAAACCGACCTACTGCGCAGGAAGTGAGTGAGGATTTTTCAGCCAACTTGCACCGTTTTTATGACAAGCGGATTCACAAAGTATTGCAACATCCTCGCTACCGTTTGCATGTAATGACTTCGCGCGGACGTGGCCTGTTAAGCCAGGACACCATGGTACGAACAGCGCTGGGTTATGCTGGTGCATACTTGACCAATGCGTTGAATCGACGCGCCATGGCTTGGTGGTTGGAGCGCGTGGTTTTTTCTTCTGCATTTCTCGGGCATCCACAACCGCTGCCATTTCATACCAGTGATTACAGAACGCAACAAATAGCTTTATCTGAAAATAATTTCTTAGACGCTGTACAAGCGAGTTGTTCCATTCCATTTGTACTCCAAGCGGTGCATGGCATAGACGGCGCACCCGATGGTGCTTATTGGGACGGCGGTATCACCGACTACCATTTGCATTTGGACTACAGGGCGGCCAATGGGCTGACCCTTTACCCGCATTTCCAACAACATCTGGTGCCTGGTTGGCTTGATAAAAAACTCACCAGAAGACACAAAGCCACCCCTTTTTTAGACACGACTGTTGTCCTGTCACCCGACCCTGAATGGATAAAAACTTTACCCAACGGCAAACTGCCGGATCGCAGCGACTTCATGACCTATAACCGCGACCTAACAGGACGTGTGAAAGTCTGGCAGACCGCTATTGCCGAAGCAGGCAGGCTGTCAGATGAATTGGCACAATGGTTATTGAGACCTGACGCCAGTGTGGTTCAAGCGCTTTGATTTAAAGACCCATTGGAATCGGTGACACTGAGATAAACGCCCAGTCCTATCAAGCTCACGCCAGAAATTTGATACAAGCCGCCGGCTAATACTTTGCTTGTCAGTTTTGAAGCTAGCAAACGATTCGCGAAAATAACTGCTAGAACATCGACTATCGTATTCAGCCCCACGCTGATACAACCCATCCATAACAACTGCTGGGAAACCGGCTCCTCAGGCAAGAGAAACTGCGGCAGGAAAGCCAGAAAAAACAAGGCAGTTTTGACATTCAAAGTTTCCAGCAGAATCCCCTCCAAGAATGCGCTGCGATGACTCAGTGTTTTGATATTCGGTTTGACCGAGGTCTGTGAGTTTTGCAAAAAGATGCGTACCCCCAAATACATCATGTAAATGATGCCAGCCAATTTAATCATGCTGAAGACCCATGCTGATTGCGTGATGACAGCACTTAAACCCAATGTGGCTGCAATGACATGCACCAATCCACCTAGCGCATTACCGAAAGTCGAGGCAAGACCATTTTTCAGCCCTCCTGCTGCCGTTCGAATAACCACATAAGCGATACCAGGTCCAGGTGTGATGGCAAGTATTCCTGCCGCGATCAAAAAACTCGAGGAAACCATAGGAATAAAAAGTTAAAGTTTGGTGAACATTTCTACATGGTCCATATCCGCTTCCACAAACACCTCGCCTCGCCGGGTAAAGCCTTGTCGTTGATAGAAATTCTCCGCTGTACATTGGGCGTGTAGCACAACCTCGCTGTCCCCACGCTGACGGGCTGCCGACAGCAAACCATTCAACACATGGTCTCCCAGTTTCAAGCCTCGTAATTGACGTTTCACCGCCATGCGACCAATTTTGGATACGCCTGCTACTGCAGGCAGCAGGCGACCAGTTGCCACAGCCAAGCCCATCCGATTACGCAATACCGCATGCAGTGAACGTGCATCGAATTCATCCCATTCCAACGCCTGATCAACGCCTTGTTCCTCAACAAACACTTCTGTACGCAATGCGCCAGCTGTATTTTTTAACGTCATCCAACTGCCGAGCTGCAGTTTCACCATGGTCTCACCTTGTTCATAACCCAACATAGCGTCACGAAGTTCCTGTGGCACGGGCTTGGATGATTGGGTGACCGGATCGGCATAAACGTAAACAATTTCACCAGTGACCAGCACTTGGTTACCGCGAAACGCGCAAGCTTGAAAAGTGATTGAAGAATTACCTATACGCTGGCAGCGCATACCGATCTGCAGCAAATCGTCATACACCGCAGAAGCCTTGTACTCAAGAGAAGATTTGACGACGTACAAATCGCCGCCCAAATCGTGCATGGTTTGTTCATAAGGCAACGCCAAACTACGCCAGTAATCGCCGACTGCCGTGTCAAAGTACATGAGGTAATGGCCGTTAAAAACGATTTTTTGCATATCTACTTCCACCCAGCGTACGCGCAGTGGATGAAAAAAACGAAAATCTTGTTTGTCCATAAATTTCTGCCTGAGTCCGTTAAAGTCGCAGCATCCTACAACGCATCTGAGGTCATATGTCCAGTATTCTCTACATCACACAAATCTATATTGAATCCGGTGCTTTGAATCGGCTTGCGCAAGAATGTCAACGCCATCACATCAGCCGCCCGCTGATCGTCACGGATGCTGGTATCAAAGAGGCAGGCTTGCTGCAAAAAGCATTGGATGTTTTGCCGGAAATAGTTTGTACGGTGTTCGACGCTACGCCTTCCAACCCCACCGAAGCAGCTGTACGGGCTGCAACTGCTATGTGCCAGGCCAACCATTGCGATGGCCTGATAGCCATAGGCGGCGGCTCTTCCATGGATTGCGCCAAAGGTGTTGCCATCGCAGCAACCCACCCGGGGCCTTTGACCACTTATGCCACGATCGAAGGTGGTTCGCCGCTTATCACAGACAAAGTGTTGCCGCTGATTGCCATTCCCACAACCGCCGGCACCGGCAGTGAAGTCGCACGTGGGGCCATCATCATCGTCGATGATGGCCGCAAACTCGGTTTCCACTCTTGGCACTTGGTACCTCAAACCGCCTTGCTCGATCCCGACCTGACACTTGGCCTACCGCCCTTGATGACCGCAGCCACCGGCATGGATGCGATTGCGCATTGCATGGAAACCTTTATGTCCTCGGCTTTCAATCCGCCAGCAGATGGCATTGCACTTGACGGATTGCAGCGAGGTTGGGCCCATATTGAGAAAGCGACTCGCAACGGCCAAGATCTGGACGCACGTTTGCAAATGATGAGCGCGTCTATGCAAGGTGCGTTGGCGTTTCAAAAAGGCTTGGGCTGCGTACATTCGCTCAGCCACAGCCTAGGCGGTATCAACCCGCGCTTACACCATGGCACCTTGAACGCTATGTTTTTACCTGCGGTGATCGCATTCAATGCTGGCGCCCAAGCCATGCAACAAGAAAACCGCTTGGTGCGCATGGCGCACGCCATGGGCATTGCGCCTGACGATGATGTTGCCAAAACCTTGGGGGACGCCATCAAACGAATGAACGCCAATCTCGGATTGCCATCAGGTCTGGCCGCAATGGGCGTCACAGAGGCACAGTTTGACGACATCATCAAGGGAGCGTTGGCCGATCATTCACACAAAACCAATCCGCGGGATGCCAGTGTGGCTGATTACCGCCATATGTTGCTAACGTCTATGTGATGTTCAGCGTTTAAATATCGTCGCGCAATGGGTAGGGCAGGGGATGCGTTGTCAACACACGGCCCGTTGCTTCTGCGGGATGTAATTCACCGTCATCGATGGAAGATGTTTGTAAACACACCAAAGCCCAATGGCCGTGAACAGGATGAGAAACCGCTTGAACCACTTGACCGGATGGTTGACTGGTTTCTGTTGAATGGAAGATTTCCTGACCGCTGTGCAATGGCAGGGAACTGCTGACCAAGTAGGTACGGCGCTTCAAAATTCCTCTGAATTGACTACGCGCCACCACCTCTTGACCGGGATAACAGCCTTTTTTGAAATTCACGCCATCCACCGACTCGTAATTCAACATTTGCGGTACAAATGCTTCGAAGGTGGCGGCTTGCACGTCACCGATGCCGCTGAATATCTCTGACAGCAACCAATCATCCAAGGACAAACCATCGTCCAATGAAAGCATACCCGCAGGAGCCAGCACCAAATATCTGGCGGCAGAAGGTATCGGGTACAGGCTGACAGTCCATGTGCCGTCAACATGGCTTGATTGCCAAGGCGTCTGTGTGGCTTCGGGTGCAGCCAACCGGCCATGGACATTCCAATCTTTACTGGCGTCACTCAATGTGACCTTGGCCCGCAATACAAACATGCTCAGTCGTTTGAGCGTTTGTGCCAGCAAATCATTGCGCAACACCAAGAGAACTTCCTCATCAGAAGTCTTGAACCCGACCATGCTGGCCTGCATCCGACCTTTGGCATTGCAAAATGCCGTCAGACGCGCATGCTGACCATCAAGAAGTAAAAAATCTTGGGTCAACTGGTTATGTAAAAAAAGAGCGGCATCAGGACCTTTGGCAGCAATCACACCGAGATGCGGCAACACGCAAGCCCCAAGTGCCTGTAACAACGGTATCGATTTGACAGTTTCTGTTGAGTTCATACCTCTATTATCATGTCCGCTTTGAAGAATACGCAGGACAGGCTTTTGAAAACACGGTTTTGGTCAGGGTTGAGTCTGCTCTTATTGGCAGTTTTGCTGGGCGCAACAGTTTGTGCTTGGTGGGTCTTGCGCCCCTTACCTCTCACGGCTTCGAGAGTTGATTTGTCGATTGAACCCGGGCAGTCAGTAAAAACCATAGCCAACCAAACAGTGATGTCTGGCGTCGATGTGTCGCCGTCATTGCTTTATTACTTTTTCAAATTCAGCGGTCAGTCTCGCTACATTCGAGCGGGCAGCTATGAGATCAGCCAAGCCACATCTGCCTGGCAATTGCTCAATAAGTTAGTGCGTGGCGAAGAAAACCTCAAGTCTTTGACGCTGGTCGAAGGTTGGAATTGGCGTCAGTTGCGTCAGGCGATGGACAAATCTGATTATTTGAAACACGATACCGTCAGTTTGAGTGACGAAGAAATCATGAGCCACCTGGGCAAAAAAGGCATAGCCCCAGAAGGGCGTTTTTACCCTGATACCTACAACTTTGGCAAAGGCAGCTCTGACCTGGATGTGCTGCGCCGTGCCGCCAAATCCATGGACAAGCATTTAGAGTACGCATGGAATAACCGCGACTTGGCACTACCCTTGAAGTCAGCCGACGAAGCCTTGGTATTAGCCAGTATTGTTGAAAAAGAAACCGGACTTGCCAGCGACCGACGCATGATTGCCAGCGTGTTTCACAACCGGTTACGGATACAAATGCCACTGCAAACTGATCCCACTGTCATATACGGCATGGGTGCTTCTTTTGACGGCAACCTCAGACGGGTGGATTTAAAAACGGATCATCCGTGGAACACCTATGTCCACAAAGGTTTGCCTCCGACGCCCATAGCCATGCCTGGACTAGCCGCTCTGCAAGCCACGTTGCATCCAGCTACCAGTAAAGCGTTGTATTTTGTGGCGAGAGGCAATGGGAGCAGTCAATTCAGCGAAAACCTGGCTGACCATAACGCGGCCGTAGACCGATACCAGCGTGGACAAATGGCTGACAAGGCACAATAACGCCAATGCAAACCGGTTTATTCATCAGTTTTGAAGGCATAGACGGCGCTGGAAAGTCCAGCCATATACAAGCAGTGGCTGATGCTTTGCGCTTAAGTGGCCGCCATGTTGTTCACACCCGTGAGCCCGGCGGAACGCCATTGGCAGAAAAAATTCGTGACGTGTTATTGCATGACGCCATGGACCCTATGACTGAAGCACTGCTGGTGTTTGCTGCCAGGCGCGACCATTTGCAACAGGTCATAGAACCGGCACTGGCTCGCGGTGATGTGGTCTTATGCGACCGTTTCACCGACGCCACTTTCGCCTACCAAGGAGGCGGGCGGGGTTTTGATCTGCAAGTCTTGTCGCAATTGGAACAATGGGTACAAACCATGTCAGATGGGCATTTGCGTCAGCCGCATCTGACCCTGTGGTTTTCACTCGAACCCCACATCGCCGCGCAACGGCTGGCGTCCGCTCGGGTGCCTGACCGCTTTGAATCACAACCCTTGGTATTTTTTCAACAGGTGCATCAGGCGTATGCTGAGCGGGCAAAAGCCGAGCCAGCACGCTTTGCAACCATACAGGCTGCAGCCGATTTCAATGACGTTCGAGCCTCGGTCCTGACCCAACTAGAGCAGCGTGGCTATGTGTCTGCGCGCCCGTTATGAGCATACTCGCGCCATGGTTGCAGTCCCAGTTGCAAACGTTGATGCAGCGTTCAGGCCATGCGTTTTTACTTCAAGGTCCTTCAGGATTAGGTCAATACGACTTGGGTTTGGCGTTGGCCAGTGCTTGGTTATGTCACAACCCCACGCCACAAGGCGCCTGTGGCACATGTCCAAGTTGCCATGGTGTAAAAGTACGCGTGCACGCTGATTTGGTGGTATTGATGCCGGAAACTGACATGCTCACCCTGGAGTGGCCGTTGCCTGAAAAAGCGCTCAAAGACATTGAAGACAAGAAACGCAAACCCAGCAAAGAGATACGGGTTGAAGCCATGCGAGACACCATTGCATTTACACAAACTACCCGTTCAGGCGCGCATGGCAAAGTGGTTTTCATCAATCCAGCTGAACGCATGAACACCATCACAGCCAATACACTTTTAAAAACATTGGAAGAACCTTCTGGGGATACGCGATTCATTCTGGCCTGTGAGGCTGCGCATGAGTTGCTGCCTACGGTTCGCAGCAGATGCCAAATCCACGCCATGTCATGGCCACAAACAGACTTGGCCATTGATTGGCTGACCACCCAATCGGTACCCGCAGAAGACGCCGATGTGTTGTTACAAGCCTCTGGAGGTCGGCCTCAAGATGCCGTTCATTTACATCACGCTGGGTTCAAAGCGCAGTCTTGGCGTGCCTTACCGCTTCAATTGAGCAAGGGCCATCCTGGCGTTCTCGAGGACAACAACGCGAG
>Ga0136641_1000082_pt1 | contig 37869 bp, 35 predicted proteins | sample EliLak1302023Y_FD_115312 | JGI IMG/M metagenome (GOLD analysis project Ga0136641, IMG submission 115312) | Freshwater microbial communities from Elizabeth Lake, Yosemite National Park, California, USA - 13020-23Y | ecosystem: Environmental > Aquatic > Freshwater > Lake ...
CATGGCCAGCTTGGAAGGCTGGGGCTCTACCATTGAGCTACACCCGCGAACCCATTCTTAAGAACGGGCAGGATTTAGACTATCGCATAGTTTCTACTAGAATCGAACAGCAAGATCGGGGCGTAGCGTAGTGGCTAGCGCGCCTGCTTTGGGAGCAGGAGACCGAGAGTTCGAGTCTCTCCGCCCCGACTCGTAGTTGTGGAGTCCGCCTTATTTATTAGGGCGGGCTCTACACATCTAACGCCTTATAAGTAGGAGAGCCGTGAAAAGCGCCGTAGAAAATATTTCCCCATCCCGCATCAAGATCACAATCGAGATGCCATTTGCTGAACTGCAGCCATCGTTGGATTTGGCCTACGCGCGCATTAGCTCCCAGGTAAACATTCCAGGATTTAGAAAAGGCAAGATCCCAACTCGCATCATTGACCAGCGCGTAGGGCGCGGAGTCGTCCTGGAAGAAGCCGTTAATGACGCAATTCCAGCTGGTCTGGCCCAGGCAATGATTGAAAACAAGATCGTGCAGCTAGGTCGCCCGGAAGTTGATGTCACAACACTTGATGAAGAGACCGGCTTAATTTTCACAGCCGAACTCGATGTCCGTCCAGAATTTGAATTGCCAAAGTTTGACTCACTTAAGGTCGTTGTCGACAATGCGGAAGTAACTGTTGATCAAGTCGAAGAGCAACTAACAGGTCTTCGTGGCCGCTTTGGCGCATTGAAGGAAGTAACGCGCGCCGCAAAAGATGGCGATGTGCTTTTAGTTGATCTAAGTGGCGATCACGAAGGCCAGGTAGTTGAAGAATTGGCAGCCACAGCATTTAGTTACGAACTTGGTTCTGATGACATGGTTCCGGGTTTTGATGATGCAGTTCGCGGCGCCAATGCTGAAGAAGTTCGTCACTTCCTATTCACTCCTTCTGCTGGTCAGTGGAGTGGCAAGGGAATCACCGTCGAGGTCACTGTCAAAGCAGTGCGCGAACGAGAACTTCCTGATGCTGATGATCAGTTTGCACAACTAGCAAGTGAATTCGACACAATTGGTGAACTTCGCGAAGACATTCGGACTCGACTAGGTCGGGTTCGCTTAATCGAACAGGCTTACCAAGCTCGCGACTTAACTCATGACGCACTTATGGAAGCCGTAAAGATCGATCTGCCAGATCGCACTATTCAAGATGAGATCGAGGCGCACTTCGAAGATGGCCATGGCGACGATGCTCACAAAGCAGAATTTGAAACCAACACCCGCAGCGGTCTTAAGTCGCGCATTGTTTTGGACAAAATTGCTGAAGTTGAGGACTTGCAGGTTAATGATGCAGAACTTTCGCAGTGGTTAATGCAAGAGGCTCAGCGCTACAACATGGCCCCAGATCAGTTTGCTGATCAGTTAGTTCAAGCCGGCCAGGTTCAAGGCGCAGTATCCGAAGTTCGTCGCGCAAAGGCTCTGGCACATGTGCTGGAAAGCGTTAACGTCGTGGACAAGTCTGGCAACAAGATTGATCTGGAATCAGTACTTCGTGGCGATGAATCGAATGAAGATTTTGACGCTGAATTCGACGCCAGTTCAGATGAGGAAAACTTTGAGGCTGACGAATAGTCAGTGCTCAAAGCGAGTAAACACTGCGAGGCTGACGAATAGTCAGTACCCAAAGCGAGTAAACACTGCGAGGCTGACGAATAGTCAGTTTCTCAAACGCTAGGAGCGAACATACCCATGTCGCCCCTGCCAATGTCAGGCCCACCCCTTAGTGTTTAGGTGTTACTAATCATTTAGGAGTATTTGTGAGCGGCATCGAGGTACCCGGATTAACACTCCCGGAAGCACGCACCCCCTCCCCATCAGGTCAGCAATTTGGCGACTCGGTTTACCAGCGCCTTCTGCAAGATCGCATTATTTTTATGGGAACTCAAGTTGCAGACGAAATGGCAAATGCAATCTGCGCCCAGATCTTGCTACTTGCTGCAGATGATCCTGACAAAGATATTTTCCTTTACATCAATTCGCCAGGTGGATCAATCAGCGCGGGTATGGCAATTTACGACACAATGCAGTTCGTCAAGAACGACATTGCAACAGTTGCCATGGGTCTAGCTGCATCGATGGGTCAGTTCCTACTTTGCGCCGGCGCTGAAGGCAAGCGTTATTCCTTGCCGCATGCCCGCATCATGATGCACCAACCATCTGGTGGCATTGGCGGTACTGCTGCCGACATCAAGATCCAGGCAGAGCAAATGAAATTTACGAAAGCAAAAATGGCTGAGCTCATTGCTGAGCACACTGGTCAATCAGTAGAAACGGTTACGGAAGATTCAGATCGCGACCGTTGGTTTACTGCAGAAGAAGCAAAAGAATATGGTTTCGTCGATCACGTAGTGCGCAGTGCGCGCGATGTGGCCGGCGAAGGCGGAACGGCTTAAGGGGAGACTCACATGGATTATTCACCACAATCGCGTTACATTCTGCCGAACTATGTTGAGCGCACGCCACAAGGTATTCGTGAGTACAACCCTTACGGAAAGCTTTTCGAAGAGCGCATCGTTTTCCTAGGTGTCCAAATTGATGATGCTTCGGCTGATGATGTTATGGCACAGTTACTCGTACTTGAGTCGCTAGATCCAGAGCGCGATATCCAGATGTACATCAACTCACCCGGTGGTTCGTACACCGCGATGACTGCAATTTATGACACTATGCAGTTCGTTAAGTGCAACGTACAAACAGTTTGTCTTGGACAGGCTGCCTCAGCTGCATCGATTCTGCTTGCAGCTGGCACGCCAGGAAAGCGCTTTGCACTTCCGCATGCTCGAGTTTTGATTCATCAGCCATATACCGAAGGTGGCGGCCAAGGTTCTGACATTGAGATTCAGGCAAATGAGATTTTGCGGATGCGTGATGAGATGGAAGGCATATTCTCGCTTCACACTGGGCGATCAGTTGAAGAGATTCGCCTTGACATGGATCGCGACAAAATTCTTACGGCGCCTCAGGCCAAGGAGTACGGCATCATCGATCAGGTGCTAACTTCACGGGTTCCGCTTAACAAATAGCACTTTGCTGGGCGTGTACGCCCAGAGAAATGGCTTGATTCAAGGTACTTTAGAAAGACGCTCGAAGTATCTGTCCACACTTATTCCCCCGGGAGGTGACCACTATGGCTCGTATCGGCGAAAGTGGCGACCTGTTGAAGTGTTCGTTCTGCGGCAAGAGCCAAAAGCAAGTCAAGAAATTGATTGCTGGACCTGCCGTATACATTTGTGACGAATGCATTGACTTGTGCAATGAAATCATCGAAGAAGAATTAGGCGAGTCAGTAAATCTGGGCTGGGATGAGCTTCCAAAGCCCCGCGAGATTTTTGCCTTCCTTGACCAGTATGTAATTGGTCAAGAAGTAGCCAAGAAGTCCCTTTCGGTCGCGGTCTATAACCACTACAAGCGAGTTCAGGCTGGCGCCAATGAATCTTCCCGTGAAGAAGGCGTTGAATTAGCCAAGTCAAACATTTTGCTATTGGGACCTACTGGATCCGGCAAGACACTTTTGGCCCAGACGTTAGCTCGCATGCTCAATGTGCCATTTGCAATTGCCGATGCCACTGCATTAACCGAGGCTGGTTACGTCGGTGAAGACGTCGAAAACATTTTGCTTAAGTTAATCCAGGCTGCTGACTATGACGTCAAGAAAGCCGAAACTGGAATCATCTACATCGATGAAATCGACAAGGTTGCCCGCAAGAGTGAAAATCCTTCGATTACTCGCGATGTCTCCGGTGAAGGTGTTCAGCAAGCTTTGCTAAAGATTCTTGAAGGCACAACCGCTTCCGTCCCACCACAGGGTGGCCGCAAGCATCCGCACCAAGAATTTATTCAGATTGATACCAGCAACGTTTTGTTTATCGTTGGTGGCGCATTTGCTGGTTTAGACCAAATCATTCGCCAACGCGTCGGCAAGAAAGCCCTCGGCTTTACCGCGAACATTGAGCAAGAAGAAGTAAACGAACAAGACATTTTCTCTCAGGTAATGCCAGAGGATATGTTGAAGTTTGGAATGATTCCGGAATTCATCGGTCGTCTTCCCGTGTTCACTTCAGTGGCTCAACTTGATAAAGAAGCTTTAGTAGCAGTGCTGACAGAACCAAAGAATGCATTAGTGCGTCAATACCAAAAGCTCTTTGATCTAGATGGCGTGGAACTTGAATTCACCCCAGATGCACTTGAAGCTGTCGCAGAACAAGCAATCTTGCGAGGCACTGGCGCTCGTGGACTGCGCGCAATCATGGAAGAAGTATTGCTCTCGGTTATGTATGACATTCCAAGTCGCGAGGATGTCGCTCGCGTAGTAATCACTAAGGAAGTAGTTGGAAAGCACGTAACTCCAACTTTAATTCCGCGCGAAGCACCTGTTGCAAAGCGGATCCCGAAGGAAAAAACCGCTTAATCAATTAACTTTCGCTAGTTGGTGCGAGTTCGATCTCAAGTGAGATTGGGCTCGCACTTTCTACATATTCAAGGTCATTGTTCACTCGGCCGGCTGAGGCTAAATCTGCCGCAACTAACTTTGCTTTTGTGATTTCATCGGCGGAAGCGTTGATCACGGCTTTAGTTATCTCAGCCTTCATAGAAACTTTTGCCTCGCTTTTTGATTTGCGAAGTTGCGACAAAATTTCAGCGGACACTGCAAGCAGTGATGAATCCCCGTTAAAGGCTCGCAATGAATCAGACTTTGGCCAAGCTGACTTGTGCACCGAATCATCATGAGTCCAGGACCAGACTTCTTCGGTAACGAATGGCAAGAATGGCGCGAATAATTTAAGCAAAGTATCGAGTGTGATAGTTAAAGCTGCGCGAGCCGAAGCAGCGCCATCGTCACCAGCAAGGCCATAGGCACGATCCTTAACAAGTTCCAAGTGATCGTCACAGAATGACCAGAAGAAAACTTCGGCGGCTTCCATTGCCTTGGTGTAGTTGAAGTTCTCGAATGCTTTTGTAGCTTCATCGACAACATCCGCTAGCGCAGCAAGAAGAGCTTTATCAATCGGTTGTGTAATTGACTCCGGAGCAGCGCTACCTTGAAGCAGGACAAACTTGCTGGCATTAAGAATCTTTGTTGCTAGGCGACGACCAATCTTCATCTGACCAACATCGAAAGCGGTATCAGTTCCAGGGCGACCACTGGCTGCCCAATAGCGCACGCCATCGCTACCGTGTTCATCCAAAAGATCTAGCGGAGTAACAACATTGCCCTTGGACTTGGACATTTTCTTGCGGTCTGGATCAAGAATCCAACCAGAGATCAAAGCATGCTTCCAAGGTAAAACTTTTTCTTCCAGATGCGCGCGAACCACTGTGCTAAACAGCCAAGTGCGAATAATTTCGTGGGCCTGTGGGCGAACGTCGAATGGCCAGACACGACTCCATAAATCTTCATCAAATCCCCAACCACCAGCAATTTGTGGTGTTAGTGATGAAGTTGCCCAGGTATCCATCACGTCTGGGTCACCCATAAATCCGCCGGGAACTCCACGTTGATCTTCGGTGTAGCCGGCCGGGGCATCTGAGGATGGATCCATAGGAAGCGCAGTTGCATCCGGTACTAGAACTTGATCCCAGATTGGATTGCCGTCTGAATCTAAGGCATACCAAACTGGAACTGGCACGCCAAAGAAACGTTGACGAGAGATTAACCAGTCACCGTTTAAGCCTTCAACCCAATTTTGGTAACGAACTTTCATGTGATCTGGATGCCAAGTTATTTGTTGACCACTGCCTACTAAATCAGCGCGCAGGTCCGCATCGCGGCCACCATTGCGGATGTACCACTGCCGAGTTGTAACAATTTCAAGTGGCTTATCGCCTTTTTCAAAGAATTTAACAGGATGAACAATCTGTCTGATTTCACCTTCGAGGTCACCAGATTCGCGAAGTAGTTCGGCGATTTTTTCTTTGGCCGAATGTGCAGTTAAGCCAGCTAATGCAGCGTATGCATTCTGACCCAGATCTGAGGTTATCCATTGCGGCACTTCAGTGATAATGCGACCATCCCAGCCGATGATCGGCCGAGTTGGAAGTTGAAGTTCGCGCCACCAAGTCACGTCTGTGGTATCACCGAAAGTACAAATCATTGCGATACCGGAACCTTTTTCTGGATCAGCCAGAGTGTGGGCGAGTACTGGAACTTCAACACCAAAAATTGGCGAAGTAACCGTTGTTCCAAATAACGGTTGGTAGCGTTCATCATCAGGGTGAGCCACCAAGGCAACACAGGCGGGAATTAGTTCTGGTCGGGTGGTCTCAATAAAAAGTGGCTTGCCATCTGGCTTGTGAAAAGAAATTCGGTGGTAAGCACCAGGACGCTCTCTGTCTTCTAGCTCGGCTTGAGCAACTGCCGTGCGAAATGTTACATCCCAAAGCGTTGGTGCTTCACTTTGGTAAGCCTCGCCACGAGAAAGATTGTTCAGGAACATCCGCTGCGAAACTGCGCGGGCTCGGGCGTCGATAGTTTGGTAGGTCAGATTCCAGTCAACACTGGTACCAAGTCGGCGCCAAAGTTCTTCGAAAGCTTTCTCGTCTTCAACTGTTAGTTGCTCACACAGTTCAACAAAGTTTCGACGTGAAATCGCAATTTGGTCTTTACCAGGTTCGGCAGGTGGCTGAAAATTTGCATCATACGGAAGTGATGGATCGCAACGAACCCCAAAGTAGTTTTGCACGCGTCGTTCAGTTGGCAGCCCATTGTCATCCCAACCCATCGGGTAGAACACTGACTTGCCGTTCATTCTTTGGTAACGCGCTACGCAGTCGATGTGGGTATAAGAAAAAACGTGACCTACGTGCAGTGAGCCGCTAACAGTTGGTGGGGGAGTGTCGATACTAAAAACATTTTCGCGAGTTGCGCTGCGATCAAATGAGTAGGTTCCAGTTTGATCCCAGGTCTGCATCCATTTGGATTCCAGACCGTCAAGTGTTGGCTTTTCAGGCATTCGTTGCGCGCTCATGATCCCTAATCCTAGACAACTAAAGACAATTAGACTGAATCCATGTCGAAGCCTGAAATCCAAGAACTCGCGCGCGTAGAAGAGGTCTTGGAATCTCGTTGGCCAGAAACCAAAATTGAGCCAAGTCTGGATCGAATCAGCCATTTAATGACACTTTTGGGTGACCCACAATTCGCGTATCCAGTTATTCACGTAACTGGCACGAACGGCAAGACTTCAACTGCTCGAATGATTGAATCTTTACTCAGTTCAATGGGTCTGCGAACCGGCTTAGTCACCAGTCCGCACTTGCATCAAGTCACTGAGCGAATTCGATTAAGTGGTGAGTCAATTTCAGCCGATAAATTTGTGGAAATTTATGACGAACTTGAGCCATATCTAGCGATCGTGGATAGCGAGAGCTTGAGTAATGGCGGTCCGGCTATGTCTTATTTTGAAGTGCTTACCGGAATGGCATTTGCAGCATTCGCAGATGCCCCAGTTGATGTTGCTGTGATTGAAGTTGGTATGGGCGGCACTTGGGATGCAACCAATGTAGTTGCGCCGCAAGTAAGTGTTGTGACTCCAATTGGAATGGATCATGCCGATTATTTGGGCGATACTGTCGAAGCGATTGCAATTGAAAAATCCGGAATCATCAAGCCCGGTTCGATTGCAGTACTTTCATATCAAGATCCTGGCCCAGCTGAAGTATTGTTAGCGCGCGTAGCCACCGTCGATGCCATGGTTGCCAGACAAGGTGTGGAATTTTCAGTCAGGGATCGCGCATTAGCGATTGGCGGTCAGGTATTAAACCTCGATGGACTTAATGGCTCTTATGAAGAAATTCTTTTGCCACTTTTCGGCGCGCACCAAGCCGCGAATGCATCAGTTGCCCTCGCTGCGGTGGAAGCATTCTTTGGCGGAACTTTAACTTTGGACATAGATGCAGTGCGTGAAGGCTTTGGTTTGGTAACTTCACCAGGGCGACTAGAAGTGGTTCGACGTAGTCCAACTGTGATCGTTGATGCTGCGCACAACCCACATGGTGCTGCAGTATTAGCAACTGCGCTCGAAGAGTCATTTACGTTTGAGCAAGTGATCGGTGTGATTTCAGTTATGGCCGATAAAGATGTGATTGGAGTATTGCAAGCACTCGAACCAGTTATGACAGATGTTGTAGTTACTTGGAATGGCGCTCAACGCGCAATGCTCGCGCCAGAAATCGCGGAGTTAGCAAACCAAGTTTTTGGTGAAGATCGAGTGCACGTCGAACCAAGCCTCACGAGTGCAATCGACCGAGCAATTGAAATGGCAGATGATGCTGGAATGAATGGCGTGGGAGTCGTAGTAACTGGTTCTGTTGTCACAGCAGCGTCAGCTCGAACAATTATGGGCAAGACCAATACCTAATGGAATCGAGAATCAAATGAAGGTAATGGGTAGTGCAATTTTGGTATTTGAAGCGATTGTCTTAGGGCTATCAATTCCAATTTCCGTTGTCGTTTATGACGTCAGCAAGACATTAACGCTGTGGAGCACATTCCTATTGATGCTGCTTTGCATCTTGGCTGTTGGGGGCGTGCGTCACGATAAGCGAGCCGCTATAACCACGGGAATCGTGGTTCAGGCGATCATTATTGGGGTTGGAATCTACGTGCGGCCGCTACTTTTCCCAGGAATTTTGTTCCTTTTGGTTTGGGGATTGGCTTATGTGATGAATAACAAAGTTGACGAGGCAAAGGCCGCCCGAGAAAACCTTTAAGATTAAGAACATGTCTGAACGCACCCTTGTCCTAGTAAAGCCAGATGGCGTCGAGCGCGGCCTTGTTGGCGAGGTAATTTCGCGCATTGAACGCAAAGGTTTTAAGATCGTTGCCTTGGAAATGCGCACCTTAGAGCGCTCCATCGCTGAAACTCACTACGCCGAGCACACCGATAAGCCTTTCTTTAAGGACCTTGTAGATTTCATAAGTGGCGGGCCACTGGTTGCAGCTGTTATTGAAGGCAACGAAGCCATTGCAGCCTGGCGCACCATGATGGGTGCTACAAACCCTGTTAACGCAGCAATGGGAACCATTCGTGGAGACTTAGCAACTGAAACACAACTAAACGTTTCGCACGGATCAGATTCACCAGAGTCTGCAGCGCGCGAGATCGCACTATTTTTCCCAAAACTGTAAGGGGTTCGAAATGACGGTCCAGTCTGTTTTTCCGGCACTGGAACAGTTATTGCCTCGGGTGCAAAAACCTGTTCAATACGTAGGTGGCGAACTTAACGCTGTCGTAAAGCCATGGGAAGACACCATAGTTCGTTGGTGTTTGATGTATCCCGATGCATACGAAGTTGGCATTCCCAACCAAGGCGTCCAGATTTTGTATGAAGTGTTAAATGAACGTGCCGACACATTATGTGAGCGTACGTATGCAGTTTGGCCTGATCTTGAAAAGTTGATGCGGGAACATGATGTTCCGCAATTCACAGTTGATGCACATCGTCCAGTTGGCGCCTTTGACGCACTTGGAGTTTCGTTCTCAACTGAACTTGGTTACACCAACATGCTCACTGCAATCGACTTAGCTGGCGTACCGTTGCATGCCGTTGATCGCGATGACACACATCCGCTAGTAATCGCTGGGGGCCATGCGGCATTTAATCCCGAAGCTATTTCAATGTTCATCGATGGTGCCGTGCTTGGCGATGGTGAACAAGCAGTACTTGCCATCACTGACATCATTGCGGAATTTAAAACGCAAGGAAGTCCAGGTGGACGCGACGAACTTTTGATGCGCCTTGCAAAGTCTGGCGTGATGTATGTTCCTGCGTTTTACGATGTTGAATATTTGGAAGACGGACGTATTCGTCGAGTATCCCCAAATCGCCCAGGTGTGCCATGGCGAGTAGCAAAGCACACTGTTATGGATCTTGACGAGTGGCCATATCCAAAGGCGCCTCTTGTGCCAATTGCTGAAAGTGTTCACGAGCGCATGAGTGTGGAGATTTTCCGTGGCTGCACTCGTGGCTGTCGCTTCTGTCAGGCTGGCATGATCACTCGGCCAGTGCGGGAACGATCAATGACCACGATTGCGGACATGGTTGCAAACGGCCTGGAAAAAACCGGTTATGAAGAAATCGGCTTACTCTCGCTTTCAAGCGCGGATCACTCCGAAATCGCTGAAATTGCTAAGGGATTAGCCGATAGATACGAAGATACCCAGACTTCTTTGTCACTTCCAAGTACGCGAGTGGATGCGTTCAATATCGACTTAGCAAACGAGTTGTCCCGTAATGGCCGACGCAGTGGATTAACTTTCGCTCCTGAAGGCGGCAGCGAACGAATCCGTAAAGTCATTAACAAAATGGTGACCGAAGAAGATTTGATTCGCACAGTTACCGCGGCGTATGCATCTGGCTGGCGCCAAGTGAAGCTCTACTTCATGTGCGGTCTGCCAACTGAAGAAGACGAAGACGTATTACAAATCGCTCGCCTTGCCCACGAAGTTATCAAAGCTGGCCGTGAAGCCTCAGGTCGTAAAGATATTCGCTGCACAGTTTCGATTGGTGGGTTTGTGCCTAAACCACACACACCATTCCAATGGGCTGCTCAACTTGATCATGCAACAACAGATTCGCGCCTTTACAAACTTCGTGACGCAATTCGCCAAGATCGAGAATTCGGAAAGTCAATCGGAGTTCGTTACCACGATGGCAAGCCAGGTGTAGTTGAAGGCTTGTTATCTCGCGGTGATCGCCGAGTTGGAAAAGTTATTGAGCAAGTTTGGCGAGATGGCCAGCGCTTTGATGGCTGGAGTGAACATTTCTCATACGACCGTTGGATGGCAGCTGCTGAAATCGCATTCGCTGATGAAGCAGTAGACGTAGATTGGTACACAATCCGTGAGCGCGATTTATCTGAAGTTTTAGCTTGGGATCATTTAGATTCAGGCTTAGACAAAGAATGGCTCTGGGACGATTGGCAAGATGCGTTATCTGACGTTGAAGTCGATGACTGCCGTTGGACACCATGTTTTGATTGTGGCGTTTGCGATCACATGGGCACTGAGATCCAAGTTGGACCAACCAATGCAGTGATGCTTCCGATGCCAAAGATCCCATCGCGGGTAGTTGCAACTAGTGGCGCGTGATCGTGATCCTGGCCGCGAGATAATTCCAGCGGTTCAAAAGTTAAGAATCCAGCACGCTAAACGGGATCGACTTCGCTTCACTTCACATCGTGATTTTCAACGAGCATTCGAGCGCGCGTTAAAGCGAGCTGGAGTTCCGATGGCTTACAGCGCTGGATTTTCGCCGCATCCAAAAATTTCTTACGCCAACGCCGCTCCAACCGGAGTAGCCAGTGAGGCCGAATACGTGGAAATCGGTGTGATTCAGGTGGTAGATCCCGACAAACTTCTGGCTGTGCTAGATGAAGTTCTGCCGCCAGGCTTGGATATCTTGGCCGTCGTAGAAGCGCGAACTCCAGATTTCGTAGCCCGCTTGGAGGCAAGCCATTGGCGAATCGAGCTGCCAGGTACGCCAGTTGCCACTCTGGATCAGGCGCTAGAGAAATTTATGGCAAGTTCTGAAGTCCTGGTAGATCGCATGACCAAGTCGGGACTTCGAACCTTTGACGCCAGAACCGCGGTAATTCGGGCAAATGTGGAGTCTGGCGCTGACTGTGCCATACTTCAAGTAGTTGTTCGGCATGGCGTGCCAGCTGTTCGACCAGACGATGTTCTGGCAGCTCTGAAAAAAGTTGCGGACTTCGCCCAGGAGATCCCACCTCGGGTTACTCGACTGGCGCAAGGTCCTTTGCTTGAAGATGGTTGGTCCGTGGGTGATCCTTTCACCTTGGATCGTGAAGCCACACAAGCTTGAGCCCTACATCGTCACTACATAGGCTTATGCGCCCTAGGGCGTGAGTGAACGCAAGACCAGTGCTTCGGCATTGGATTTGCGCGATAGGAGACGACTTTCATGTTGGATAACGAATCAACACCAGAAACTAAACCACGTCGTCGGGCCGCGGGCCGTCCAGCTGGACCTCCAGTTGATGCCCCTGCTGCAAAGGCAGACAGTGACACCAAGGCAGAAAAAGCACCGACGAAGGCAGCTGCCAAGAAGAAGGCGCCGGCTGCCAAAAAGGCGCCAATTGCAATTCCGGTTTTCCAGTCCGCGCCAGTTGCCGTTGCACCTGCAAAGAAAAAAGCTGCTGTGAAATCTGCTGGCTCTGAAGAAACACTTTCAGTTGCCATGAAGGGCCAGGCCAAGAAAGCTCCGGCCAAAAAGGCAGCTGCGAAAAACCTGGATACAGACACTTCCGAATCGACTCAGTCCGAGAGTTCCGAGTCAGGTGAAGAGCGCACTGGTGGCAACAACCGAAATCGTAATCGCAATCGTCGTGGCGGCAAGAATAAGAATCGTGGCAAGTCAAACAATGGCGTGGAAAGTTCTGATCAAGATGAAGCAACAACTGAACCAAATGACGAGGATGCAACTGATTCATCGGATTCATCGGAATCGTCCGAAGCCGCGACGGCTCGCAAGCGCAGCCGAAAGCGCACTCGCGATGGCTTCGAAAATGAGTCGGGTTCAACCCGGCTAGATGCAAAGCGCAATCGCCGTCGCGATGGACGAGATAACGGACGTCGTCGCGCATCAATCTTGACGGAATCTGAATTCCTAGCTCGCCGCGAAAACGTTGAGCGCGTAATGGTAGTTCGCCAACAAGGTGCCCGCACCCAAATTGCAGTTCTCGAAGATGGAATTTTGGTTGAGCATTACATCAACCAATCCAGCAGCGGTTCTTTAGTTGGCAACGTTTACCTGGGACGCGTTCAAAACGTTTTGCCAGGTATGGAAGCTGCCTTCGTTGATATCGGCAAGGGACGCAATGCAGTTCTTTACGCAGGTGAAGTTAACTGGGATGCAGCTGGACTTGATGGCCAGCCAAAGAAAATTGAAACTGCACTTAAGCCTGGCGATCCTGTTTTAGTTCAAGTAACTAAGGATCCAGTTGGTCAAAAGGGCGCTCGAATTACTAGCCAGATTTCGTTACCTGGTCGGTTCTTGGTTTACGTTCCAAACAATCCAATGACCGGAATTTCGCGCAAACTTCCAGACCGTGAGCGCTCCCGACTTAAAACAATTTTGAAGGCAGTTGTACCTGAAGATGCAGGCGTAATTGTTCGTACGGCTTCAGAAGGTGCCAGTGAAGAAGAGTTGGGCCGCGACGTAGCAAGATTAGCTGCGCAATGGACTGACATTGAAGCAAAATCAAAAACTGCTTCGCCTCCGACCATGCTTTATGGCGAGCCAGACATTTCGATCAAGGTTGTGCGCGACATCTTCAATGAAGATGTTAAGAAACTGATTGTTTCTGGTGCCGATGCTTGGGAGACCGTTGAACAGTACGTAACTTATGTTGCGCCTGATCTTGCAGATCGCTTAGAAAAATACGTTGGCACAACCGATGTATTTACTGAACATCGAATTGACGAGCAGATCGCAAAGGCACTAGATCGCAAGGTTTACTTGCCATCCGGTGGTTCATTAGTAATCGACCGCACTGAAGCAATGACCGTGGTTGACGTTAACACTGGCAAGTTCATTGGCCAAGGTGGAAACCTGGAACAAACTGTTACCAAGAACAACATGGAAGCTGCCGAAGAAATCGTTCGACAACTTAGATTGCGCGACATCGGTGGCATCATCGTTATTGACTTCATCGACATGGTCCTAGAAAGCAACCGCGACCAGGTAATTCGCCGCCTTATTGAATGCCTCGGCCGAGATCGCACCAAGCACCAAGTCGCCGAAGTAACCTCACTTGGCCTAGTTCAAATGACTCGAAAGCGCATTGGTGCCGGGTTACTTGAAGTGTTCAGTGAGTCTTGCGATCATTGCCAAGGTCGGGGCGCGGTTGTGAACCTGGATGGCCATGATTCCTCAAAAACCCCTAAAAGCAAGGGTAAACGAGGTAATCACGACCATTCATACGGAAATTCCTCAGATTCAAGCTCAGATTCAACCGCCGAAGAGCCTGTCTCGGTTTGACCCTAAGGCCCTTAAGTCCGTAACCTTATGAGGCTTAAGACTTAGGGTTTTCACCCGAAACAAGCATTAGTTCAAGGAGATACCTCGTGTACGCGATCGTTCGTGCTGGTGGCCGCCAGGAGAAAGTTGCCGTTGGCGACCTAATTAGCCTTGACCGCGTTCAAGCCAAGCCAGGCGAAACAGTGGTTCTTCCGACTGTTTTGATCGTGGATGGCGACAAGGTCAACACCGACGCTAAGGGCGTCACCGTAACTGCTGAAGTTATTGACCACAACCGTGGACCAAAAATCGAAATTCTTCGTTACAAGAACAAGACTGGTTACCGTCGTCGTCAAGGACATCGCGCAGACTTAACTGATGTGCAAATTATTTCAATCGGTAGCGAAAAAATCGCTGCTGGTGACAAAGCAACTGCAAAAGTTAAAGCAGTAGTTGCAAAGAAGGCTGCTCCGGTTAAGGCTGCTGGACCTGCTTCCGCCAAGAAGGCAGAAGCTTCTTCAGTAGCAGTGGAAACTGAAGCAGTAGAAAAGCCAGCGGCTAAAAAAGCTGCTCCCGCTAAAAAAGCAGTATCTTCTGATTCCGATGCCAAGGCGACTAAAGCGCCTGCATCGGCTGCAAAGAAAGCTGCAGCATCCTCAAATTCCGATGCAAAGGCGAAGAAATCGCCTGCATCGGCAGCCGCAAAGAAGGCTGCACAAAAGAAGACAGAGAAGTAGGTACAACTCATGGCTCATAAAAAGGGTGCCTCCAGTACCAGAAACGGTCGCGATTCAAATGCACAGCGTTTGGGCGTAAAGCGTTTCGGTGGTCAGGTTGTTAATGCCGGAGAAATCATTGTTCGTCAGCGTGGCACACATTTTCATCCAGGTGACAATGTTGGTCGTGGTGGAGATGACACGTTATTCGCACTTGCTGCTGGCGCTGTTCAATTCGGTAGCCGCCGCGGTCGTCGTGTTATCAACATCATCCCGTCGGAATAATTCCGCGCAATTTTATAGTCAAGCGGGTCCGGTTCGGGCCCGCTTTTCTTTTGGAAAGGAGTTTCAATGACATCGTTTATCGATCAAGTTACGCTCCATGTCCAAGGTGGCAATGGCGGTCACGGTTGCGCCTCAGTTCACCGCGAAAAATTCAAACCATTAGGTGGACCTGATGGTGGCAATGGTGGCAATGGTGGCGATGTAGTTCTGTTCGTCGATCCATCCGTTACGACACTTCTTGATTTTCATCGCAGCCCACATCGCAGTGCAGGCAATGGCAAACCTGGCCAAGGTGATCATCGCAATGGTGCTTATGGCGAGCCACTTGAATTATCGGTTCCCGAAGGAACTGTAGTTTCACTTTCCGATGGCACAGTCCTAACTGACATGTTGGGAATTGGAACACGTTATGTAATAGCTGCTGGCGGTCGTGGTGGCCTGGGTAACGCAGCTCTGGCATCAACGAAACGCAAAGCTCCAGGCTTTGCACTGCTGGGCGAAAAAGGCGTAACGCGCGATGTAGTCCTTGAACTCAAGACTGTGGCTGATGTTGGATTAGTTGGTTACCCGAGTGCTGGAAAATCTTCGCTGATTGCGGCGATGTCTGCTGCTCGACCAAAAATTGCTGACTACCCATTCACGACCTTGGAGCCAAACCTTGGTGTAGTTCGATCCGGCGAAATGATTTTCACCATGGCCGATGTTCCTGGGCTTATTCCAGGTGCAAGTCAAGGTAAAGGTTTGGGACTGGAATTTCTTCGTCACATTGAGCGCTGCGCTGCGCTAGTGCATGTTTTGGACTGCGCAACCTTAGAACCTAACCGTGATCCATTAACTGACTTAGATGTGATTGAAAATGAATTACGTGAGTACGGCGGCTTAGAAGACCGACCACGCGTTGTAGTTCTGAACAAAATTGATATTCCAGAAGGTCGCGAACTAGCGGAATTTGTTTTACCTGATTTACATGAACGCGGCTATCAAACTTTCCTGGTCTCTGCAGTCAGTCATGAAGGACTTCGGGAATTGGGCTTCGCCCTTGCTGAAATCGTTAAGGCTTCACGCGCCGAAGCAATCTTTGCGGCCGAGAATCGACCACGCGTTATTGTCACACCGAAATCAGTTGATGACTCTGGATTCACAGTTACAGCGGAAAAGTCAGGCGCGGAAACCATTCGTTATCGCGTGGTTGGCGAACGACCAGAACGATGGATTCATCAAACTGACTTTGCAAATGATGAAGCTGTTGGTTACCTGGCTGATCGGTTGGCTAGAGCCGGCATCGAACTGGAATTAGCTAAGGCGGGAGCAGTAGCAGGCGATGAAGTGGTTATTGGTGAAGGCCCTAGCGCAGTTGTGTTCGATTGGGCACCGACCGCAGGGGACTTGCATCAAGGCCCACGCGGCACCGACCAGCGCCTTTACGACAAGCGCCGACTCAGCGCCGAAGAACGTCTGGCAATCCATAGAATCCGCCAATACGGAACTGGTGAACCAGAAGAAATTAATGAACTTGAGGAAGTTATCGAGCCACTTATCATCGAAGACTTCGAAGCGGAATTAGAGTCTGAGGACTTGAATTAAAACTCTTGGATTGAGTAGAGGTAGCTACTTACCAAGTTGCCATTGTGGCGTTGTTTGAAGTCCACCGAGTGCTAACTCGGCCGTGATCTTTCCAATCGTCGGAACAAATTTAAAGCCATGGCCTGAACAAGGTGAACAAACTGTAATTGGACCTCGGCGATCCAGGATGAAGTCTTCTTCAGGAGTGTTAGTAAATAAGCAAGTGGTTGCCGAGGCTGTTTCCAAGTCCAAACCTGGAAACCAATGTGCAACATACTGCTTCATTTCAGACAAGTGCTTTTGGCTGATTTCAAAATCGCGGTTATCGGGATCTATTGCCTTGCGGTCACTCCAGGTGCCAACTTTAAATCCTTCACCTGGCGTATATAGACCGTAAGCACTTGCCTCTAATGGTGATCCACCGCGACCATTAGATCCATGGTGTAAAAAGCTTGGCCAGTAAGATTCTGATTCCAAGCCAGCAATTGGCTGAAAATGTGCTGGCTGTCCTGCGTCAACGATCAATTTGGGAAGATCAACCAAGTGTCCAACCAATTTTTCAACCCAACCACCTGCAGCCACGACTAAGGATGGGGTGCGCCAAGTTTTTTCTGCCGTTTCAACGATTGCAAAATCACCATCAAGGTGAATGGAAAGCACTGGGGTATTCAAATGAACATCCCCACCGAGTTCTTGGGTGCGCCTGATTAAAGTTGCGACGGTTTTATCGGCAAAGCAGCGACCACCATCTGGACTATAAAGAACATGGTCTTCAAAATTCATGCCTGGCCAGCGACTGTGGGCCTCAGCGGCATCCATTCGTTCGTAACTGCGACCATGGCGGTCCAAACACATTGCGATCTCGTCGATTGCTTCTTGATAGCCATGATCTAGTTGGCCATTTTGTTCAAGCAAATGTTCGTCAGAATCGGCTTCCAGTTCTCGCCAATCAGTTAGGGCTCGCGCTGCCAGATCTGTGTAAAGCGGAGCTCGATAAGAAAGTCGAAAAATCCGAGTCCCGCCGTGGGAACTTCCCTTATTGTGTGCAACACCAAACTGCTCAATTAAGGCAACATCCTTACCCTGCAGGGCAAGTTGCCAGGCCGTAGCGCTTCCCATTGCGCCAGCACCGATCACAATATGATCAATGTGTTCCAAGGCAAACATCCTTCTAGTTCGGCGATTAGGACAACACTAGTTGCAAGTATTCTTGTAAGCATGAAGGTTGGCATATTGGGTGGGACTTTTGATCCAATACATATCGGGCACCTCATTGCCGCCAGTTCAGTTTATGAAGCCCTCAATCTTGACACTGTGGTTTTCATGCCCGCTGGCGATCCTTGGCAAAAGCGAGATCGAGAACTTAGTACAGGCCAACAGCGTCTTGAGATGGTCAAAATTGCAACGAGCGATGATGATCGGTTTCAAGCCAGTGATATCGAAATTATGAGAACTGGCCCAACTTACGCAATTGACACTGTGCGTGAGTGGAAGCGATTGAATCCAAGTGATGAACTTTTTTGGATCGTAGGCTCCGATGCCCTTAGCGGCATTCCAAGTTGGCACGAATGGGAAGAGTTTGTAAGTGAAGTAACAGTTGTCGCAGTAAACCGAGTCGGGCAAATCGCGTCCGTTCCATTCAATGTGGTTTCAGTTGAGATGCCTGAAGTTCGAATTTCAGCGACACAATTACGAGATAGATTCATCAACAAACTAGACACAAAATATTTAGTCCCAGAAAAAGTAAGTGAATACATTTCAGAACAAGGTTTGTACCAAGAGTGAACCGAATCCCGGCATTTTTGAAATGGTTGACTAGTGCAATCCTTGCTATCGCCGTATTGACTGGAGTATTTGTTGTTCGTGGAAATGGTCAAGCGGCGCCGTTACCAGTTGAAGTGACCGCAAGCCCATCTGCGACTCCAACGGCACCACTTGCGACAGACATAAATAATTTGATGATTGCCCTGATTGATTCAAAACAAAAGATTGTTTCTGTGACCGTTCTGCGACAATCTCCAGATGGAACCAAATTCGCAATCGTAAATATTGATCCCACCACTTTGATTGTGCCGCCAGGACAAGGCTTTGTTCCCATTATTGATGCCGGTCTGCAAGGTTCGTTTGATGGTGTTGAACAAGCCATTTCTGGTGCTCTGGGAATCCCTATTGATGGCTCAATTTACCTAAGACGTCTTGCCTTGGAAGCTCTTGTTGATGGTGTCGGCGGCGTCACAATTGATTCGGAAAATCTATACCGAGTTAGTGAGGCAGGCCAACCTGCAGAATACGTGCGTCTTGGTAGCGCGCTCCTCAATGGTGGACCAGCGGCCGGGTACGCAATGGTTAAATCCAAATTTGAAACTACGGATCAATTCATGAAACGAACTGATCAAGTTTTGCGCGCAGTCTTCGAGACTCAGCAAGGTGATGAATCGCGAGTTCATGAGGTGCTTTCGGCATTGGGCTCACTTGCACAATCGAATGTGCCAACGGAGAGTATTGCCCGATTACTCGTTGAGCTTCGTGATGCAAATCTGTGGTCGAGTGCCAGCATTTCCCGCGTGCCGAGTAATTAAGTAGTCTTAGAGTCTTAATTAGAAAGTGTGGAGTTTGTGGCTGCTGCTGAACATGCCTTAAAGATTGCAAAGATCGCGGCGCAAGCGGCTTATGACAAAAAAGCCGAAAACATAGTGTTACTTGACGTCAGCGAACACCTAGTTATTACAGATATCTTTTTAATAGCCTCCGCAGATAATGAACGCCAGGTGATCGCGATCGTCGATGCGATCGAGGCCGCACTTGATGAGATTGATGTTGATCCACTTCGCCGCGAAGGTAATCGCGAAGGTCGATGGGTTCTGCTGGATTACTTCGACATTGTCGTGCACGTGCAACAAGATGAAGAGCGAAGCCTCTACGACCTAGAGCGACTCTGGAGTGATTGCCCTCAAATTCCGGTGGAATTGGTATGAGTGCTCGTCGCATAGTTCTGTGGCGGCATGGGCAAACGGTTTGGAATGCAGAGAACCGGCATCAGGGGCAAATTGATATTCCGCTGAATGAAGTTGGTGTCGAACAGGCCCGTCATGCGGCGCAAACCTTGCTTGCGATGAAACCGACTCGGGTTATTGCGAGCGATTTATCTAGAGCGCTTGAAACTGGACGCACTTTGGCAGACCTTGCGGGAATCGACCTAACTGTTGATGAACGGTTACGGGAAACTTTTGCGGGCGAATGGCAAGGCATGACTCGCAATGAAATCATCGCTAAGTACCCAGAAGACTATGCCGCCTGGGGTGGTGACTCTGAGATTCGACCTGGTGGTGGAGAAACTCGTTGGGAAGTCTCGGAGCGGGTAGTTGAGGCAATTGAAAGCGCGTTGGTAAAGATTCCAGCTGGTGGAACTTTAGTAGTGGCATCACATGGTGGTGCGTTGCGTTCTGCGCTCGGGCGGCTTTTAGGATTGGCACCAGAGCAGTGGACCATTCTTGGTGTGCTGGCTAACGCGCAATGGTCGGTACTTTCTGAATTAGATGAGAACTTGCCGAAGTTACCAAATTTAAAGTGGCGGTTACAGGAATACAACGCTGGATCGTTGCCTGAGCCAGCAATTGGTGATGATAAGTAACGTCCACTAACATTGACAAGGTTCGGGGCTGTGGCGCAGCTGGTAGCGCACTTGCATGGCATGCAAGGGGTCAGGGGTTCGAATCCCCTCAGCTCCACCAAATGAATAATGACCGCCTTTATGGTGGTCATTATTCATTTATGAGCCCGACGGATTTGGGAGGAGCAACTTAATTTTACTGAGCGTTACGATAAGAAGCGTCCATAAATTAGGAGTCGAAATGTTTGCAAAGAATTTCAAACTGCTGGCGGCTATCTCGTTAGTGTTTTCACTTGCGGCCTGTGGCTCCGAATCTACTGCCTCAAATTCTGAACCTGACCCGCAATCAACCGATGCGGGTACCTTCCCGACTTCTGGCTCTGGTGAGCTGCACCTTTACAACTGGACTGATTACATCGACCCAGCCGAAATAGCTCGATTCAGCGCCGAAACTGGCATCGAAGTAATCCTTGATACCTTCGATAGTAATGAAACGCTGTTGGCCAAACTTGAATCAGGCTCAACCGGTTATGACGTCATCGTGCCATCTGACTATATGGTGCAACAAATGGTCGAGCTGAATTTACTGGAAAACATTGGTGTTAAAAACTTCCCGAATGCAAAAAACATAAAGCCCGAAGCAATGAATGTGATTTTTGATAAAGGGCGCAACTACACAGCTCCGTACATGTATGGAACTACGGGAATTATTTGCAACCCCGTAGCCGAACCCAGGTGCAAGGACCTTAAGTCTTGGCATGACTTCTTTACTTTCGGTCTCAACAAAACTGATGCTATGAAAGATCAGGTAGAAATAGTTTCGTCTGCACTTCGAGCAGTTGGTGTTCCAGCCTCAGATCTTTGCACAACCGACAAGTCAAAGTATTTGGCTGCGCAACAATTACTATCCGGATTTAAGCCTGCCGTGATTGAATCAGATGGCTCAATTGAACGAGTGCTTGGTGGAATAAGCAACGTTCGCCAAAACTGGAATGGTGACTCGCATCGAATGAAAGTCGAGAATCCGGATTTGGTTTATATCTATCCGTCTGAAGGACTAAACCTTTGGAGTGATCAACTTGCAGTTCCAGTTGGAGCACCAAATCTAGATAACGCCAAAATATTTATTAACTGGATGATGGATCCAAAAAACATTGCCATGGAAACCAATTTCACGGGTTATGACAATTCGATCATTGGCTCGAGTGAGTACTTTGATCCAGCTCTGAAGAATGATCCGGCAGTAAATGTTCCGGCTAAATACCTACCTTTGCTTTCGCCAATTCCAAACTGTGGGCAGGAAGCTCGCGATCTTTATACTCAAGTCTTTACATCTTGGACCACTGAGCAATAAATCTTTTTCGCCTGGTCGAGCTACCAGATGTCACCGAGGGTATAGCCAGTTTGGAATGGATCAGACGGATCGATTTCCCAGGTAGCAGTGCCGGTGACCCAGGCACTGCCTCGGATGGTTGGCGTGACGGCTTCGTATTGACCAACTTTGGTTGGTTCATTGACTTGGCCGTAGAACTTAGTTCCCAAGAAACTCATGTGCGAAAACTCTTCACTGAGTGCTAGCTGGCCCCTGGAATAAAGTGCTGACATCCGTCCGCACGTCCCGGTGCCACATGGGGAGCGATCTAGCATTCCTTTCCAGGTTTCTGGATTTGCCGTTAAATCATCTCCAGTAAGCACTGCAGAGTTTTGGGCTTGCTTACCAGGCTCGCGATCACCGTTGTGAAGTATCACAATTCCAACTTTGTTAATGCTTGGATTTTCGGGATGCTCAAACTGCAACTGTTGATTTACCGCATATTTGATCGCAGCTCCAGCGCGAGTGATGGCTTTTGCATTCTCTGGCTTGATTTCAAGGCCAACGTTGGCAATGTTTGTCTGCGCAAAGAACTGTCCACCAAAAACTAAATCAACTGGAATCAGGCCGTACTCAGGGACATCAACAATCTTGTCAATGTAAACCGTGAAAGCAGGAACGTTTCGAATCGAGACATCCAGTACTTTGCCATCTTTGCAGCGAGCCAGAACCGAAATCGTTCCAACTGCAGTATCAATAGTCACGGTTGTTTCTGGTTCCTGCATTTTGACAATGCCCTTTTCGAGCGCTGCAGTCACTGCACACATAGTGTTACTGCCAGACATCGCAGTAAAGCCACCTTGCTCGAGGACAATGATTCCAAAATCTGAACCTGCATTAACTGGCGGCAAGATAAACACCGCGCACAAAGCGGGGTAGCCACGTGGTTCATGCAAGATTGCGTGCCGGAACCAGTCGAGATTGGCTTCGCAGTAATCAAAGCGCTCTTTCATGGTGTCACCTTTAACTAGGTGCGCCATGTTGGTGATAACCCGGCCGCCTTCACCTTCAGCGTGAGCTTCAATCGTTTCAATAATTAGTTTTTCAGCCATGGCTAAACCGTCTTTACTCCGGCTGCGTTTAGTAACTTTGCAAAGTGCGCTTTTTGCTCGGCAGAGATTGGCAGCCCCGGTGCGCGTACTGGCCCAACTGGGGCTCCAATTAACTCACAACCTGCTTTAATCCCGGCGTAATAGTTAACTGACTCCAAGAAATCACAGATCGGCCAAATCTTTTTCCATAATTCGCGACCGGTCGCTAGATCATTGTTAACGGCTAAGGCGTTGTAAAGCGCAACGGCTAATTCAGGAATAACTGTGGCAGTTCCCCAAACGGATGCTTCTGCGCCGCTTGCCAAGCCAAAGAATGTCAAAGTATCCCAGCCGTTAAAGGCCTTAATTTTGTCAGCGCGATTAACAAGTAAGTCAGCCATAGTTACGGCATCACCTGAAGTGTCTTTCAAGTAGTTAACACCCGGAATTTCGCCAAGGTTTGCAATCTGTTCGGCATTAAGTGTTACGCCAGTTGAACTTGGAATGTTGTAATACATAATCGGAATCGAAATTGACTCCGCAACCGAGCGCATAAACACCTGCAACTCGGCGAAGTTTGGAGCAGCATAAAACGGTGGCAGTAGCATGATTCCTGTCGAGCCAGCCTTTTCGGCATGCTGCGCTAACGAAATTGCTTCTGCAGTTGAAGTTGATCCAACGCCAGCAAACACATGACAACGTCCGGCGGCAGCTTCATTAACAACTTCAAAAACTCGTCGGTATTCCTGCGGGGTCAAAGTCATGAATTCACCAGTAGTGCCTGTTGGAACTACGCCATGAATTCCAGCATCGACCAGTCGATTGATTTGCGCATGCATAGCTGGTTCATCCAGCGCACTGCCATCGGCAGTAAACGGAGTAGTGATTGCGGCGAGGATCCCACGGATTTCGGCGGCCATTGAGTTACTACCTTTCTATTAAACGATATCGTTTTCGACGACGAACATGCGTTCGCGCGCAGAAAGATGAGCCAGGGAATCGGCGGCTACAGCCACACCAATTTCTGAAGCGTAGGCAGCTTCAAAATCTTCCTTGGAATCAAACCAAAGTTCGGAAACACCATCGTAGGCACTGCCATCGTCGGCAAGGTTAAACACAATCTTGCGAACGTTTGGCAAAGTTGCCGCCTTTTTAGAGTGATCAACCAGCCACCATTGCTTAAAGTCATCATGAGTCATGTCTTCGTGGCGCTTTAACAAAATGATTGCTTTAAACATTTACTTCACCTTCGTTACGCGAGCATGTGGCCGGCCGCCGACTGAATAAACAATGGCAATAACCATTTCGTTGGCACGGGGAGCATCACCAATTGTTAGTTCAGCCGAATCCATGTCATCGAATTCCCAGCGATCATCCTTATTACCGATCGGCATTGTGATCGAAGCGCCAGGTCCAGCAACTTTCTTGGTACCAGGAATGATGTCAGCGCCACCACCGATTGCAGCTCGCACCGAAGCGCCAAACCTTGGATGCAAAACTGCAGCGGTATGTTCGAGTTCGCCGGCAGTGCCAACGATTGCACCCTTGCCATAGCCGCGAATATCAGAAGATGTGAGGCCCAGAGCTTCGAGTGCTTTCACTGCTCGGTCTGCCAAGATGGCGGTAACTTCAATACTCATCATCTCTAGTTCAGTTAAGTCCTTAACTAATGCTTTGCCGGCTAGGGGATTAGTAACTACTGCGGCAGCAATAACTTTTACCGTCGCTGGGGTCACAGCAGTGCCACTTTCCCGCAGGGTTTCTTGGGTGGATACAACAATTGAGCGGATTTCAGTCATGGACATAACCTACCTCGCTAACCATCCTCTCCACCCACTAGATTTGGGTATTACCGCAACAAGGAGAATCTATGACTAACCACATTACGCACTGGATCGATGGCAAAGCCTGGACCGGCAAAGCAGCCCGAACTGGTGAGGTTTACAACCCAGCCACCGGCAAATTATCCGGAACCGTTGACTTTGCATCCACCGCCGATATGGATGAAGCCGTAGCAGTTGCTAAGCGCGCAGGTCTGGAATGGGCAGCTACGTCACTTTCCAAGCGCGTAACAATCATGTTTGCGTTCCGCGAGATTTTGAATGCTCGCAAGGAAGAGCTTGCCGCAATCATTACGGCAGAGCACGGCAAGGTTTTGTCAGATGCCCTTGGCGAAGTAATGCGCGGCCAAGAAGTTGTGGAATTTGCTTGCGGTATCCCACACCTTCTTAAGGGTGGCTATTCCGAAAGCGTGTCAACTGGCGTTGATGTTTACAGCATCCGTCAGCCATTAGGTGTTGTCGGAATCATTTCACCATTTAACTTCCCAGCTATGGTTCCAATGTGGTTCTTCCCAATTGCTATTGCGTCTGGTAACTCAGTAATCGTGAAGCCATCCGAAAAAGATCCAAGCGCACAAAATTTGATCGCACAGATGTGGAAGGACGCCGGCCTACCAGATGGCGTATTCAACGTTGTGCATGGTGACAAAGAAGCAGTAGATCGCATCCTGACTCACCCAGACATCAAGGCTGTTAGCTTCGTTGGTTCAACTCCAATTGCGAAGTACATCTACGAAACTGGAACTGCAAATGGCAAGCGCATTCAGGCTCTTGGTGGGGCAAAGAACCACATGGTCGTGCTTCCAGATGCCGACCTTGATCTAGCGGCTGACTCGGCAGTTAATGCTGGCTTTGGCTCGGCAGGCGAGCGCTGCATGGCGATCTCGGCACTTGTTGCTGTTGGTCCAATTGCTGATGACTTGATTTCAAAGATCGAAGATCGTATGGGCAAGATCGTTACCGGCGATGGAACTCGTGGCACGGACATGGGACCACTTGTTACTGGAGTGCACCGCGACAAGGTAAAGGGTTACATCGATACCGGTGTTGCCGAAGGTGCCACAGTTGTAGTTGATGGTCGCGATGTTGTTCCAGATAGTGATGGTGAAGGTTACTTCATCGGACCAACGTTGTTTGACAACGTAACCAAGGACATGACGATCTACAAGGAAGAAATCTTCGGACCAGTTCTTTCGGTTGTTCGCGCTGATACTTATGAAGAAGCATTGAAGTTGATCAACGATCATCCATACGGTAACGGAACTGCAATATTCACTAATGATGGTGGCGCGGCCCGAAGGTTCCAGAATGAAGTTGAAGTTGGCATGATCGGTATTAACGTGCCAATCCCAGTGCCAATGGCTTACTTCTCATTCGGTGGTTGGAAAGCCTCACTCTTTGGTGATACCCACGCGCATGGAACTGAAGGTGTTCACTTCTTTACTCGGGGCAAGGTAGTCACCAGCCGCTGGTTGGATCCAAGCCATGGTGGATTGAACCTTGGCTTCCCAACGAACGGCTAAGCACCGCAAGCGATCTGACGGTCGCACACTTGGAATCTTTGCTGTTGCCCTAGGGACAATTCTCTGGGGCACAGTGGGTCCGGTTGTAAAACTGTTTCCTGAAGGTACTGCGTTTCAGTATTCATTAGTTCGCAATTTATCTGGAACGACTGCGCTTTGGTTGTTCGTTTTGTTGTCCAAAAACAAAAAGCGTTATACCAAGCAAGACATAGTTCCAATTCTGGTTAGTGGCACGGGTGCCGCACTTTTCTTCCCGCTCTATATCAAAGCTTTTGAATTAACCGGTGTTGGTGTGGCCGCAGTTGTGTCAATAGGCGTTGCGCCAATTTTCGTTGGCTTGATCGCCTGGATTGCGCTGAAACAACCACCAGGTAAGCAATGGACCTATGGAACCTTCATTGCTATCGCTGGCGTGGTTGCACTCAACTGGCCAAGTGGTGACAACAAAGTAAACGTTCTAGGAATCGGCTTTGCACTCGCTGCTGCATTTGGATATTCCTTGCAGGCTACCGGGATGGGAATTATTTCAAGACGTCACACTCCGTATCAGTGTGTTGCGCCGATGTTCACAATCGGAACTATTTTTCAAGCGCCACTTAGTTACGGCAAAGACTTTACTTTCTTGCAAGACCCAGTCCTACTTATGGGTGCGCTTTATGGTGGCATCGTTACAGTTGCACTTGCTTACGCACTTTTCATCTATGGCATCGCCAGAATTGGAGCCGCAACTGCAGTAACGGTTGGCTTGATGGAGCCACTAACCGCTTCGATCTTAGGTGTCGTGCTATTAGCAGAGAGCGTTTCTGCCGTAGGAATCGTTGGATCAGTGCTGATTTTGATTGGCCTTGTTGTGGTTAGCCGGCCGCCTAAATCTGCACCGATCATAGAAATTGCCCATGCCTAACGGGGCAAATCACCACACCGTAATCACTTGACATCTGCTTTTGTTTTACTATTCTTTAATACATAGTACCGCGCTAAGCGGATAACCGGGAAGGTGTGTATGGATAACTCCCAAGTATTAAAAGGAGTTCTGGATGTAGCAGTCCTTAGTGTTGTTAGCGAGCGCGACGTTTACGGATACGAGCTTGTAAAAAGATTGCGTGAACTTGGTATTTCAGAAATAGCTGAAGCCTCGGTTTATGGAACACTGCGAAGGCTCTACAACGCTGGAGAGATGTCTGCGTATCTGGTGGCATCTGATGGTGGACCGCATCGAAAGTACTACAGCCTGACATCTCAAGGCTTTAAGAGTTTGAAAGTCGGCCTTAGTGATTGGGCGAGTTTCGTTTCAGCGATGGACAAGGTCATCGCTGTATCACAACCAAAGGGAGCATAGTGATGAGGATTCAAGAACATTTAACGAGCGAAAGTGAATCGTTTATAGCAGAAGTTGAAGCGGGTCTCGGGTCAATCAATTCGGCTGATCGTGATGAAATGTTGGATGAGTTGCGGAGTCACATTTCTCAATTACTGATTGAAGGTGAATACGAAACTATACGCGAAGTACTTGGCGAACCCAAACTTTACGCGATTGAATTGATAAAGGCTTCCGGATTTGATGTGCCGGCGCAGCAAAGCAGATTTCAAAGGCTTGTAAAGCTGCAAGCAGGTTCAAAGGTACTTATTGGCTCAATCTCGGTTGTTCTCGTGGCTGCGTTGGGAATTATTGCGCATGACTACCAACTCCGTTCGTTTAGGCAATACGAGGTGAGTCAGTCGGTGGCAATTGACGAATATCTGGTTGAAAACTTCCTGAATATGCCAGTAACTGATGTGGTTGAGATACTAACCCATGAAGCTATCCCGCTCTGCTCACCCACAAATCTCCGCGAGGGATCACTAGAGAATTTGAAGGTTGTTAATCAGTCCCCGCTACCAGGAAATGTATTAACTCGAGGTGGCCAATGTATGTGGTTATTTGTTGCTCCAAATAAATCGGCCGTAGAATCAAACAAATTTCCAGCACCAAACAATTCCTAGCACAGAGAAAATTGATTGAGGCATTGAGAATTCTCCAGGCCTCAATCAAATTTTTAGAGACTTACTTCTCTTCGGTAGCGTAGTCGCGCTGATCAATGAATCGAGGGCAAACTGAGATGCGCTTCGTGCTGTTACCTTACGAGCTTGGCAAGTTCCCCATTCGCAACGACATTCACGGCCGCTTGCATATCTGGCGCCAAGAAGCGATCTGGCCCTGGCCCCGGGCTAGTTTTCCGTAATGCCGAAACTGCTTTGCCAGTGATTGGCGAAGGTTGCAGCGGGGCACGCAAGTCAATCGCACGAGCTGCGGTTAAGTATTCAATGCCGACAATCTTGGTTAGGTTTTCGATCACTTGGCGAAGTTTGCGGCCTGCACTCCAACCCATCGAAACGTGATCCTCTTGCATTGCTGAACTTGGGATTGAATCCACACTTGCAGGGGAGGCAAGACGTTTGTTTTCTGAAACCAATGCGGCTTGGGTGTATTGCGCAATCATCAAACCTGAATCCACACCTGGGTCATCGGCCAAGAATGGTGGCAACCCATGGGAACGAGCTTTATCAAGCATGCGATCAGTACGACGTTCGCAAATTGAACCTAAATCTGCGGCTGCAATTGCTAAGTAATCCAATACATAGGCAACCGGAGCGCCGTGGAAGTTTCCATTTGATGAAACCCGCCCATCAGCAAGGACAACCGGATTATCAACGGCCGCAGCTAGTTCGCGGGTTGCCACCAGAGTTGCATGCGCAATTGTGTCGCGAACTGCGCCGGTAACTTGCGGAGCACAACGAAGTGAATAAGCGTCCTGCACAACTGAAGTGTCATTAATGTGTGACGCCACAATCATACTGCCCTTTAGTGTGTTCAACATATTTGCGGCACTCAACGCTTGACCTGGATGTGGGCGAAGTGGTCCATGAAGTTCTGGCAAGAACACTTGGTCAGTTCCAAGCAGCGCTTCAACACTCATAGCCGCAGTCACATCTACCGAGTCACACAACATTGTTAAGTCATCGATTGCCATAATCAACATGCCAAGCATGCCATCGGTGCCATTGATCAGAGCTAGGCCTTCTTTTTCCCGAAGTTCAACTGGTTCAATGCCAGCAGATTTCAACGCAGCAGCCGCTGGTGAAATTCGACCTTCGCTATCAACAACTTCACCTTCACCCATTAGCACGAGTGCGCAGTGTGCAAGTGGTGCTAGATCTCCACTGCAACCAAGTGATCCAAACTCGTAAACCGCTGGTGTGATGCCGGCATTTAAAATTGCTGCCATAGTTTCAACGACAACTGGACGCACGCCAGTGTGGCCAGAACAAAGGGTCTTTAGTCGCAATGTCATCAAAGCGCGCGTTACTTCACGTTCAACTAAATTGCCAAGTCCGGCGGCATGGGAACGAATCAATGATTTCTGGAGCTGTACTCGGTATTCCGGTGTCACATGACGATTAGCCAGTGCGCCAAACCCAGTTGAGATTCCATAAACCGGTTCTGGCGAGGAAGCTAGCGCATCAACGCGACTGCGAGTGTGTGCCACTGCTTCGATTGTTGCTGGTGCAATGACCGCTTTGGCGTCATGGCGAGCAATCGCCAGCACGTCTTCAAATGTCATTCCGGTGGTATTGATAACCACTTCAGTACGACTCATGCGAGATCTCCTTTTGTGAAAATGACATTTCCATCTTTCCAAGTAGTGCTAACTAGCGGCACACCAGGTCGGTAGGCCAAATGGATGTAACTCGGCGCATTTAGTAACGCAAAGTCTGCTTTGGCCCCGATAGACAAATGGCCCACATCATCCCGACGAAGTGAAATCGCGCCACCCATAGTTGCTGCAAACAATGCCTCATCAACTGTTAGGTGCATTTCGCGCACCGCGAGGGCAATCATCAAAGGCATGTTGGTTGTGAAGGAACTTCCGGGATTACAGTCAGGGGACAGGGCTACGACTGCTCCGGCATCCAGCAGGTCCCGTCCGCGTGGGTATTGCGGTGCACGGGTGCTGAAGTCAGCCCCAGGAACTAACCCAGCCACGGTATTACTGGCTGCTAAAGCGTTTATGTCTTCATCAGTTAAGTAGGTCAAGTGATCCGCGCCAGCACAATCCAATTCAATGGCCATTGCGATGCCATCGCCTTGTTCTAGTTGATTCAAATGAATTCGCGGCTTTAGTTGCTTGGCGATTCCAGCTTCCAAAATCCTTCGTGATTGTGCCGAAGTGAACGCACCTCGATCACAAAACACATCGATCCAGCTTGAATGCGGCGCACAAGCATCCAGCATTTCGCCAACTACTAGATCAACATAGGCCTCTGCGTCATTAGCGAATTCCTGCGCAACTACATGAGCACCGAGAAAAGTAACTTCATCGGTAAGTTCAGCGGCAATTCGCACGATTCGTTCTTCGGTAGCAACATCAAGCCCATAACCTGATTTGATTTCAACAGTTGTCGTACCTGACTCGTGCATTTCTTTAATCAAACCTTGAGCAATGCTTCGCAACTGGTCATCACTTGCATTACGCGTGGCTTCAGTGGTGACTTTGATGCCACCTGCTGAATAGGCAACACCTGCCATTCGCGCAGCAAATTCTGCAGAGCGATCTCCGGCGAACATCAAGTGTGAGTGACTATCTACGAATCCTGGAATTAGAGAGCGACCACCAACATCAGTTTTCGCAACGCTCGAATCTGCATTATTTGCCGGACCAACCCAACTAACAATGCCGTCTGTAACAGTTATCGCGGCATTTGTGATTACGCCAAGGTCACCTTCACCAATAGCGGAGTTGTTGGTAACCATCTCACTGATGTTGGTTAACGTAAATGAATTACTCATGATTAAAGCAAGTCACCATTTGCACTAGTTGCGTTGTGTGAATGTGGCTGCATTGGAATGTGAACATTTCGCTCTGCTGCAACTTCTATTGCTCGGTCATAGCCTGCATCCACGTGACGAATTACGCCCATACCGGGATCGTTAGTTAAAACTCGCGCAAGCTTTTGCGCAGCAAGTGGTGTGCCATCTGCCACTGATACCTGGCCAGCATGAATTGAGCGACCAATGCCAACGCCGCCACCGTGATGAATCGAAACCCAAGATGCGCCTGAAGAAATGTTGATCATGGCGTTTAGCAGTGGCCAGTCTGCGATTGCATCAGAGCCATCAAGCATGGCTTCGGATTCGCGGTAAGGCGAGGCAACCGATCCACAATCCAGGTGATCGCGGCCAATAACAATTGGCGCACTAACTTCACCCTTTGCAACAAGTTCGTTGAAAGCTAGTCCTGCTTTGTCGCGCTCGCCATAACCTAACCAACAAATTCGAGCTGGCAAACCTTGGAATGCGACGCGCTCTTGAGCCATAGTGATCCAGCGCCGCAAGTGATCATTGTCTGGGAATAGATCAAGGACTGCTTGGTCAGTTCGTGCAATATCTTTTGGATCACCGGAAAGCGCAGCCCAACGAAATGGCCCTTTACCTTCACAGAACAATGGTCGGATGTAAGCGGGAATGAAGCCAGGGAATTCAAATGCACGATCATAGCCACCTTTTCGTGCTTCATCGCGAATGCTATTTCCATAGTCAAATACTTCGGCTCCTTTATCCATGAAGCCAACCATGGCTTCGACGTGCCTTGCCATTGACTCTTGAGCGAGCTTGGTGAATTCATCCGGCTTGTTGTCTGCATATTCCCGAGCCTCGGCAAAATCCATGCCAGCTGGAATGTAATAGAGCGGATCATGCGCTGAAGTTTGATCAGTAACGATGTCAGCTTCAACATCCATAGCAAGAAGTTTTGGAAGCACTTCAGCAGCGTTTCCTACTAATCCAACGGAAAGTGGTCGGCGTGCGACTTTTGCAGCCATGCAGCGACGAACCGCATCATCAAGATCATCTGCAATTTCATCGAGGTATCTAGTTTCAACACGACGCTTTAACCGGGTTGGATCGATGTCGATCGCGAGGCACACACCATCGTTCATAGTTACTGCGAGCGGTTGCGCGCCACCCATACCACCACAACCACTTGTAATAGTTAACGTGCCAGCTAAAGTTCCACCAAACTTCGTGGCAGCAACTGCTGCGAAAGTTTCATAAGTGCCTTGCAAGATGCCTTGGGTTCCGATGTAGATCCATGAACCAGCAGTCATCTGCCCGTACATGGTTAATCCCATGTTTTCCAAACGTCGAAACTCTGGCCAAGTAGCCCAGTCGCCGACCAAATTTGAATTAGCAAGAATTACCCGCGGCGCCCATTCGTGAGTTTGAAAAACACCAACTGGTTTGCCGGACTGAACCAGCATGGTTTCGTCATTTTCTAAATTAGTTAGCGTGCGCACAATGGCGTCAAAAGATTCCCAGTTGCGCGCAGCTTTACCTGTGCCGCCGTAGACGACTAATGCATCTGGGTGTTCGGCGACTTCTGGATCCAAGTTGTTTTGCAGCATTCGCAGGGCTGCTTCTTGCTGCCAACCTTTGGTGGTCAATGTGGTGCCACGGGCGGCTCGAACTGGGCGCGGTCCTGAAGTCATTTGAATCCTTTGGTTATTTACTCCTAATCGAGGTTACTGCAGGGGCTGTGCCAGATCTCAAGGATCCCAAACGGCTATGGTTGAGGCGTTGAAAGGGTAATTATGACGGATAGCAACAACTTATTCACTGACGAATTTTGGCCCCGAGCGGGACACTGGCTCGAAGCTGGCTCTACTGCAGAAAAGACCGGTATCACAGTTGTCGGTATTGGGGCACATCTGACTTCACTTTCACCGACGAGCGCTGATAAAACTCCAGATGCAATCCGGCAGGCACTTTACAAGTATTCAACTTATTCCTGGGCACATGATTTAGATATCGCATCGGTATTAGTTAGTGATGCTGGCAACATTACAGATCCAGATTGGGAAGAAGGCGAAGCCAGAGTTTTTGCCAAAATGACTGAGCTGCGTGGCAAACAAGATCTGCTAGTTGGCTTAGGCGGTGACAACGCCATTACTTACTCAATGGGCAAAGGTTTATGGGCAGATGAAATCGGTAAAGCTGGACTGATAACCATTGATGCCCACCACGACATCCGGGAAGGAATTAGTAATGGTTCGCCAGTTCGCCGGTTAATTGCCGCGGGATTACAGGGCACGCACATTGTGCAAATTGGAATTAGTGACTATGCCAATTCGCCTGAGTATGCCCGGCGAGTCAAGGAATACGGAATAACCGTCATTACTCGAGCGCAAATGCGCAACCGATCACTTGAAGACATCATGGCCCAAGCAATTTCGATCGCTGGGGCCAGTGGGGGACAGATTCACTATGACCTTGACATGGATGTTTGCGACCGCACGGTTGCGCCTGCTTGTCCAGCTGCTACCCCCGGTGGACTATCAGCCGATGAAGTACGAGAACTCACATTCTTGGCGACATCCCATTCAAGTGTGACTAGCATGGACATTACTGAAATTGATGCCACGATTGATTCAACGGATGAGCGAACGATTCGTCTTGGCGCATTGTGTGTTTTGGAAGCCGCTGCTGGCGTTGCCAGTCGCTCGAGTTAAAAGGAACGAAATGACAACCCTAACGAACTTCATTAATGGCAAGTTTGTAGCCAGTGCAAGCAACGAAACTATGTCGTTTGAAAACCCTGCAATTGGCCAGGTATACGGAACTGCACCACTTTCTCGTGGCGCTGATGTTGATGCTGCATTCAAGGCTGCAAGCGATGCATTCACGGGTTGGAAGCGCACTGCGCCAGCAGATCGTTCGCTGGCATTATTTCGGATTGCCGAATCAATGGAAGCTCGAGCTGATGAAATCATCGCAGCCGAAATTCAAAACACTGGTAAACCACTTTGGTGGATGCGCGATGCAGAATTCCCGCAGTGCGTTGACCACACCCGCTTCCATGCCACACTTGCGCGCAATTTGCCAGGTTGGTCAACCGGCGAATACTTAACTGGATACGACTCATCAGTTCGTCGTGAACCTGTTGGTGTTTGTGCGCAAGTTGCGCCGTGGAACTACCCGCTACTTATGGCGGTATGGAAGTTTGCCCCGGCACTTGCCATGGGTAACACGATCGTACTGAAGCCTTCTGATACCACGCCACATACCGCAAGCATCATGGCGGAAATCTTTGCCGAGCATTTGCCAGCTGGTGTAGCCAACATTATTTATGGTGATCGTGATACTGGTCGTGCCATGGTCGCGCACAAGCGTCCAGATCTAGTTTCGATTACTGGCTCAGTTCGTGCGGGTATGGAAATTGCAGCTAGCGCTGCCCCAGACTTAAAGCGAGTTCATCTTGAACTTGGTGGCAAGGCACCAGTAATTGTTTATGACGATTGTGACTTTGAAAAGACAGTCCAAGGTGTTGCTGAAGCTAACCTCTACAACGCTGGTCAGGATTGTGCTGCAGGAACTCGGGTAATTGTGCAAGAAGGTATTGCCAAAGAATTCACTGCAGCCCTTGCTGCCAAAGTTGCTGAATTTAAGTTTGGCGCCCCAGAAAATGATGATCATTTCTATGGCGCGCTTAACAGCCAGAATCAATTAGACCGCGTGCAAGGATTTATTGATCGTTTGCCAAGTCACGCTGAAATCTTGACTGGCGGCAAGGCTCAACGCCTAAATGGTGGCTACTACTTTGAGCCAACATTGATTGCTGGTCTAAAGCAAGATGATGAAATGATCCAGACTGAAGTATTTGCATCCGTACAAACCATCCAGACTTTCAAGGATGAAGCGCAAGCTATTGAAATGGCTAACGATGTGGACTTTGGTTTGGCTGCCTCGATCTGGTCCGAAAATCATGGTCGAGTTATCCGCACTTCACAGGATCTGGACTTCGGTCAGGTTTGGGTTAACTGTCACTTGGTTCAAGCTGCTGAGATGCCTAATGGTGGATTCAAACACTCCGGCCACGGAAACGACTTGTCGACTGAAGCCATTGAGGGCTACACCCGCGTAAAGCACATAATGAGCTTGACCGGACGCTAATTTCTGCAAGGTAGGCTGGGGGACTTAAGAGTTTCCCAGCCTTTCCTTTTTCTAGCCTTCCCCGGAGTAATCATGGATTTAAAGAATCGCGATTTCCTAAAGGAAATTGACTTCACCAGTGAAGAGCTTCTTTACCTAATCGATCTTGCAATCGACCTAAAGGCACAAAAGAAGCAGCGCCGCGAAATTCAGCATATGGTTGGGCGAAACATTGCGCTAATCTTCGAAAAGTCATCCACAAGAACCCGATGTGCATTTGAAGTTGCGGCATTTGATCAAGGCGCTCACACAACTTACTTAGATGGCTTGTCATCTCAAGTTGGCCACAAAGAATCAATTGCAGATACCGCGCGTGTTTTGACTCGCTATTACGACGCAATTCAATACCGCGGTAAGACGCAATCCCAGATTCAAGAACTTGCAGATTTTTCAGGCGTTCCGGTTTACAACGGTCTTACTGACGAATGGCATCCGACACAAATGCTGGCTGACTTCATGACCATGATTGAACATTCTGGTAAGCGACCAAAAGATGTTTCATTTACTTATGTGGGAGATGCTCGTTCCAACATGGGTAACTCATTATTGGTAACTTCGGCATTACTTGGATCAGACATCCGCATCGCATCTCCGCAGGCGTTGTGGCCGGCAGCGGACGTGCAAGAACTTGCGCAAGGCTTGTTAGCTAAAAGTGGTGGCTCAATTTTGCTGACTGAAGACATGGATGAAGCACTGCCTGGATCGGACTTTATTCATACCGATGTTTGGGTTTCAATGGGTGAGTCCGAAGAAGTTTGGAAAGAGCGGGTTGAACTACTTGGTAGTTACCAGGTAAATGAAGTTGCGCTCGCAAAAACTGGAAATCCAAATTCAAAATTCATGCATTGCTTACCAGGTTTTCATAACGAGCAAACAACGGTCGGCCGGGAGATTGCGCACAAGACTGGAATGCATGACGGGCTTGAAGTTACCCATGATGTTTTTGAATCTGAAGCCAGCGTAGTTTTTGATCAAGCTGAAAATCGCTTACATACAATTAAAGCGATCATGGTCGCAACCATTGGGGATTAAATGAGTAAGTTGTTTTCGGAGCTAACTGTCGGTGGCGTTACGTTCAAGAATCGCGCTTGGGTCAGCCCAATGTGTCAATACTCAGCAGTCGAAGGCGTAATCCAAGATTGGCATGCGGTGCATTACGGATCTTTCATTACTGGCGGTGCCGGTTTAGTAATGGTGGAAGCAAGTGCCGTTGCACCCGAAGGCCGGATCTCGCCACGTTGTGCTGGCATATGGACTGATCAACAAGCTCAGGTTTGGGCTGAAGTGCCACGATTCGCTAAACGTTTTGGCGTCAAAACTGGAATTCAATTAGCCCACGCAGGCCGCAAGGCCTCAACTCAAGTGCCATGGGATGGCAGTGGTTCAGTGGCTCCTAGCGATGGTGGCTGGCAAACTGTAGCGCCGTCTGCTGTGGCATTTGAAGGCTATGCGCCACCGCGCGAAATGACTCTGGACGAGATTGAAGAGATTAAGGGTGAGTTTGCCGCGGCAGCGGAACGCGCGCTCGGTGCTGGTTTTGACGTGATTGAGATCCATGCAGCACATGGCTACTTGCTTCATGAATTTCTCTCACCAATTTCAAATAAGCGAACTGATGAGTATGGCGGTTCGTTTGAAAATCGGATTAGGTTACTTTGCGAAATTGCAAGTTATGTTCGCTTGATCGTGCCAGCAAGTCAAAGCTTATTTGTGCGAATATCTGCATCCGATTGGATCCCTGGTGGCTGGAGTATTGAAGATTCAGTTGCGCTTTCTCGTGAGTTAAAAGCCCGCGGGGTTGATCTGATCGATTGCTCATCCGCTGGTATTTCCCCCGAGCAGCAAATTGAAGTTGGTCCGGGCTATCAAGTTAAATTCGCTCGCCAGATTCAACAAGAAGTTGGAATCCTTACCAACGCAGTTGGCATGATTACAACTGGAGAGCAAGCCGAAGAAATTTTGTCCGATGGCACAGTTGCTGCAGTAATGATTGCTAGAGCCATGTTGGGTAATCCGCGCTGGCCAATACAAGCCGCCGCAGATCTTGGCGATGAAATTCCGTGGCCAAATCAGTATGCGCGCGGATTTACAGCGCGCTAACGTTCTTCATTTGCTGAAACGTTGTCGGATCCAACATTTCTTCTAGTTGCCATAACTGATCCGATCAAAACCAGTGGGAATCCGATCATGATTCCAGTGGTAATTGGCTCACTTAAAACAATTACCCCAAGGATGATTGCCACAGCCGGATTGATGTAAGTGATAACGGTGGTGCGGGTAGGTCCAACTTCTTTGATTAGTTCAAAGAGTGCAACGAATGCAATTGCCGAACATAAGACACCGAGTGCAACCACACTGAGAATCGCATTTTGGGAAACTTCAGTTACTCCAGGTGCGCGCCACGAGTCATTCAAGACTTCATAGGCAACAAAGGGTAGGTAAACAATTCCAGCAACTAACAACGACCATGCGATTACCCCGATACTGGCAACGTCACTGAGCAGCTTGGTAATAATGATTGGCCCGAGTGCGTAACCTATTGCTGCGAATAGGCAAAGCACAATTGCCCAGTAGTTGCTTGCGCTGATGTCAAACCCAACTAACATTCCAACGCCAAAGAAGCCGACAAACAATCCAATAATTCTTCGCGCGTCCCAAACCGAATCCAAACCAAGTTGACGCGAGATCACCGCATTTATCAATGGCACCATCGCGATGAGCAGCCCAGTTAATGAACTAGAAATTTCTTTCTCTGCAACTCCAAGTGAACCAAATGGAATAGACATTTCAATTGCGGCAAACGTCAGAATGCCTTTCCAGTGGGTGCGAAGCGAACGCGCATGGCCTTGATGAATCGCGATTGGCAGCAGGAGCAACGCAGCAATCATGACTCGCCCA